>Ga0315553_10000214_pt1 | contig 52157 bp, 46 predicted proteins | sample SalMarSW160140MG_FD_203099 | JGI IMG/M metagenome (GOLD analysis project Ga0315553, IMG submission 203099) | Salt marsh sediment microbial communities from the Plum Island Ecosystem LTER, Massachusetts, United States - Salt Marsh Sediment SW1601-40 ...
GCGGAAAGGCCAGGGACCGGTCCACCGCCTCGCACCACCGTGGTTGGCGTGCCGGCAGGGTATCCCGAACCGGCCCACCCGCGCACTGAAGGCCTCAACGTTGGAGGCCCGCTCCGGAGGAGCGGGCCTCGAGGACCAATCCAGTCATGTGCGCAAGTCGTTGGAGTCCTGATTGTCCTCAACCGAGGAGAAACCGGAGTGGCCGTGTGAACTTGCGACTTCGTCGGTCCCTCTTCCGTCGACGCCGCCGGCCCCTCCAGGTCCGCCGACTGGAAGGTGGCGAACTCGTGAAGGCGCTGCTTCACCCATTTGGGGGCCCCGACCCGATCTGAGCTACTCGGCCGATCCCTCGGGCTCCGCCCGCGGGGTGGCGCCCCCTACTCCGCGAGGGCGAGCAGCGGGGGGCAGGTGCAGACGAGATTCCGATCGCCGTAGGCGTTGTCGATGCGCCCGACCGGTGGCCAGTACTTGTGATCTCGGAGCCACGGGGCGGGCCAGGCGGCCTCCTCGCGAGAGTACTGGTGGGGCCAGTCGTCGGCGGACACCGCGCGCGCGGTGTGGGGCGCATGGCGCAAGGGATTGTCCTCGGCGTCGAACTCGCCGGTCTCGATCCGTCGGATCTCGTTCCGGATGGTGATGAGCGCTTCGCACAGCCGGTCGAGCTCGGCGCGCGGCTCGCTCTCGGTCGGCTCGATCATCAGCGTGCCGGGCACGGGGAAGCTCATCGTCGGCGCGTGGAATCCGTAGTCCATCAACCGCTTCGCGATGTCCTCGACGCGCACGCCGGCGGCGCGCTCGAAGGGTCGGCAGTCGATGATGAACTCGTGCGCCACGCGTCCGCCCGGCCCGGTGTAGAGCACGTCGTAGTGGGAGCGCAGACGCGCGGCCATGTAGTTCGCGTTGAGGATCGCGATCCGGGTGGCCTGGGTGAGACCGCCGCCGCCCATCATCGCGATGTACACCCAGCTGATGGGCAGGATGCTCGGGCTCCCGTACGGGGCGGCGGAGACCGGTCCCTCGCCGTGCACCGGGTCGCCCGGCAGGAAGGGCGCGAGGTGCTTCGCCGCGGCGATCGGGCCCATGCCGGGACCGCCGCCGCCGTGGGGGATGCAGAACGTCTTGTGCAGGTTCAGGTGGCAGACGTCCGCGCCGATCGAAGCCGGCGAGGTGAGACCCACTTGGGCGTTCATGTTGGCCCCGTCCAGGTACACCTGGCCGCCGTGGCGGTGGACGATCTCGCACACCTCCCGCACCGACGCCTCGAACACGCCGTGCGTGGAGGGGTAGGTGATCATCAACGCCGCGAGCTGCGAGGCGTGCTCGGCGCAGCGCGCGCTCAGGTCCTCGAGATCGACGTTGCCCGCATCGTCGCAGCGCACGGCGACCACGCGAAAGCCCGCGATCACGGCGCTGGCGGCGTTGGTTCCGTGGGCGGAGACGGGAATCAGGCACACGTCGCGGTGGGCCTCGCTCCGCGAGGCGTGATAGCGCCGGATCGCGAGCAGCCCCGCGTACTCGCCCTGGGACCCGGCGTTGGGCTGGAGCGAGACGGCGGGTAGTCCGGTGATCTCCGCCAGCCAGGTCTCGAGCTCGTGCAGCATCGCCGCGGTGCCGGCCATCTGGTCCGCCGGGGCATAGGGATGCAGGCGCGCAAGCTCCGGCCAGGTGACCGGCAGCATCTCACTGGTGGCGTTGAGCTTCATCGTGCACGAGCCCAGCGGGATCATCGAGGTGGTGAGCGACAGGTCGCGCGCCTCGAGGCGGTGCAGGTAGCGGAGCATCTCGTGCTCGCCGTGGTGGGCGTGGAAGACGGGGTGGGTGAGGAACTCGCCCGTGCGCTCGAGCGAGCGGGGTAGCGGCGCGGTGGCCGCGGTGGCCAGCGAATCGAACGCGGGCGGCGTGCCGCCCCCGGCGAAGGCCTCGAGCAGGCGCTCGACGTCGGCGCGCCGGGTCGTCTCGTCGAGGGCGACTCCCACGCTCTCGTCGCCGAAGTCGCGCAGGTTGAAGCCGCGCTCGGCGGCCGCGGCGATCGCCTCCTTGGCGCGCATCCCGTTCGGCACGACGCGCAGGGTGTCGAAGAACGCGGCGTCGCCCAGCTCGTGTCCCAGTCGCCGCAGCCCCTCGGCCAGGACGCAGGTCATGCCACGCACGCGCCGTGCGATGCGCCTCAGACCTTCCGGCCCGTGGTACACGGCGTACATCCCGGCCATGATCGCGAGCAGCACCTGCGCGGTGCAGATGTTGCTGGTGGCCTTGTCCCGGCGGATGTGCTGCTCGCGCGTCTGCATCGCGAGTCGGAAGGCGGGCTGACCATGGACGTCCCGCGACACGCCCACGAGTCGCCCGGGCAGACGACGGGCGTGGGCCTCGCGGGTGGCGAAGTAGGCGGCGTGGGGCCCGCCCGCTCCCATAGGCACCCCGAAGCGCTGGGTGGAGCCGACCGCGACGTCGGCGCCGAGCTCTCCCGGCGAGGCGATCAACGTGAGCGCCAGGAGGTCGGCCGCCATCACCACCTGGACGTCGGCCGCGTGGAGCCGCTCGATCCACGCGCGCGGATCGACCAGACGGCCGTCGCTGGCCGGGTACTGGAGCAGCGCGCCGCAGAGGTCCATCGCTGCCGGATCGGCCGTTTCGGCCGGTCCGACGTGGAGCGCGAGCCCCATCGACTCGGCCCGGGTGCGCACCACGCCGATCGTCTGGGGGTGGCAGTCCTCGCCCACGAAGAAGCCCCGCCGCTTCTGGCGGCCGACTCCGAAGCACAGCGCCATCGCCTCGGCGGCCGCGGTCGCCTCGTCGAGCAGGGAGGCGTTGGCGAGCGGAAGGCCGGTGAGATCCGCCACCATCGTCTGGAAGTTCAGCAACGCCTCCAGGCGACCCTGGGAGATCTCGGCCTGATAGGGCGTGTACTGGGTGTACCAGCCCGGATTCTCCAGGACGTTACGCTGGATCACCGGTGGAACCAGCGTGTCCGAGTACCCCATTCCGATGCAGCTGCGGAGAACCCGATTCCGGCTCGCATGCGCCCGCAGGCGCTCGAGCGCGGCCGACTCGCCGAGCGGCTGCGGCAGCCCGGAGAGGCGCAGCGCCTGGCGCCTGCGGATGCCCTCCGGAATCGTCTGCTCGATCAGCTCGTCGAGCGAGCGCACTCCGATCACGTCGAGCATCGCCGCGACGTCGCTCTCGCCCGGCCCGAGGTGGCGGCGCGCGAAGTCGTCGGAGGGCTCGAGCAGGCGGAGCGCGTCGTCGGAGGGCGCCTGGGGCATGGTCGGGAAGGGATACCGGCTCGCGTCGCGTGCCGCCATCGGCGCGGCGTGTGCGCTGGGCCTGCTGGCGGTCGCCGGCGCGAGGGCCGAGGCGCCCGCCGACGCGCCCGAACGGGTGGTCGTGTGTCTGGGCGACTCGTTGACCGAAGGCTACGGCCTGGCGCCGGAGCAGGCCTATCCCCGGCGTCTGGAGGAGATGCTGCGCGAGCGGGGGCTCCCGGTGCGCGTGGTGAACGCCGGGATCAGCGGCTCGACCTCGGCGAGCGCCGTTTCGCGTCTGCGCTGGCAGCTCCGCAGCCGACCGGACGTGGTCGTGATCGCCCTCGGCGGCAACGACGGGCTGCGCGGCGTGGAGGTCGCCTCCACCCGCTCCCATCTCTCGGAGGCGATCGATCTGGCCCGCGCGAGCGGCGTCCGCGTCCTGCTGGCGGGGATGAAGCTTCCGCCCAACTACGGCCCCGAGTACACGAGCGCCTTCGAGGCGATCTTCCCCGCTCTCGCGCGGGAGCACGACGTGGCGCTGCTGCCGTTCCTGCTCGAGGGCGTGGCCGCCGACCCGGAGCTGAACCTCCCCGACGGCATCCATCCCAATGCCCGCGGCGCGGAGATCGTGGCGCGCAACGTGCTCGAGGCCCTGCTGCCCCTGCTGGCCGAGCCGTCGAAGGAGCGCGCCGCACCGCAGCGCGAGCGGGCGGGCTCGCCGTGATCCTCGAGGTGAGCGGAGTGGACAAGGAGTTCCCCTCGCCGACGGGGCCGATCGAGGTGCTGCGCGGGGTCGACCTGCGCGTGGCCGCAGGAGAGACGTTGGCGATCGTCGGCGAGTCGGGGAGCGGCAAGTCCACGCTGCTCTCGCTGCTCGCGGGGCTCGACGTGCCGACGCGCGGCAGCGTGCGCGTCGACGGTGCCGACCTCGCGGCGCTCGGCGAGGCGGAGCTCGCGCGCTTTCGCGCCCGCCGCCTCGGCATCGTGTTCCAGCAGTTCCACCTCCTGAGCGGGCTCACGGCGCTCGAGAACGTGAGTCTGCCGCTCGAGCTCCAGCGTGTGCCGGATGCCGAGGCGCGCGCGCGCGAGGTGCTGACCCAGGTCGGTCTGGCCCACCGCGCGATGCACCTGCCCTCGCGACTCTCGGGGGGCGAGTGTCAACGCGTCGCGATCGCCCGCGCGTTGGTGGTCGAGCCCGCGCTGCTGCTCGCAGACGAGCCTTCGGGCAGCCTCGATGCCAAGACGGGAGAGGCCGTGGACCGGCTGCTCTTCGATCTGGTCCAGCGACGCGGTGCCACGCTGGTGCTGGTGACCCACAGCGACCGCTTGGCGGCCGCGTGCAACCGCTGCCTGCGCCTGTGCGACGGCCGGCTCGCGGGCTGAAGCGATGGCGCTGGTGCTGCGACTGGCGTGGCGGGAGATCCGGAACCATCCCCGGTTCGCGCTGTTCTTCGCCGTGAACCTCGCCCTCGGCTTCGCCGGCTTCGTCGCGCTCGATGCCTTCGAGGTGTCCGTCGCGCGCGCTCTCCAGGAGCGCTCCCAGGCCTATCTCGGAGGCGATGTCGCGGTGATCGCGTCGTCGCGTCCCCTCGAAGCGGGCGAGCTCCAGACGCTCGACGATCTCGCCGGACCCGGCGCCCGGACGGCGCAGCTCGTGATCCTCTATTCGATGGCGGGGGCGGGAGAGCGGGCGCGGCTGGTCGAGCTGCGGGCGATCGACGGAGCGTTTCCACTCTACGGCGACATCACGCTGGAGGGAGGCGGTGCGTCGCCCGAGCCGCGAGCGCTTGGCGACGGCGGCGCGTGGATCGACCCGCCGCTGCTCGAGCAGCTCGGCGTCGCCGTGGGCGACGAGCTGCGGATCGGTGCTGCCGCGTTCCGCGTGCAGGGCGTGATCGCGCGCGACGGAGGCCGCGCGAGCAGCGGCTTCTCGATCGCGCCGCGGATCTACATCGGCCTGTCCCGGCTGCCCGCCACGGGCCTGGTGGCGACCGGGAGTCGCGTCGAGTACCGCCGTCTGTACCGCCTCGCCCCGGGCGCGCCGGCGACGGAGGTCGCGGCGGCGATGCGGCGGGCGCTCGAGGACCCGCGGACCACCGCGCGCTCCCACGACGAGGCCACCCGCGATCTCGCCCGCACCTACGGCGCGGTCACCCGGTATCTGGGTCTGGTGGCGCTGATCGCGGTGTTCCTCGCCGGGCTCGGATCGGCGCACCTGTTCCGCGCCCACCTCGTTCGGCGGGTCTCCGATCTCGCGATCCTCGTCAGCCTCGGAGCGACCCGGGCGCGCGCCCAGGCGATCGTCCTCGCTCAGCTCGTCCTGCTCGGACTCGCCGCGGCCGGACTCGCGGCCGGGCTGGGAGCGCTGCTCCTGCCCGGGCTCACCGCGATCGCGGCGGACATGGTGCCGCCCGGCTTCGCTCCGCGGGTCGGACTGCGCAGCGTGGTGACGGTGGCCGCGCTGGCGACTCTGGGCAGCGCGTTGGCGTGTCTGCCTCTGGTGGTCCGCCTGGGTCGGCTGCGCCCGGCGCAGCTGTTCGTCGAGCAGGCCCGGCCCGCCCTCGTCGGTGCGTGGTGGGACGTTCTCTGGTGGCTGCCCGCCGCCGTCGGCTTCTGGGGGCTCGCCTGCTGGCGCGTCGACAGTCTCCCGGCCGGCAGCTTCTTCGCGGGGATGTTCGGTGTCGCGGCGGTGTCGCTGGCGGTCGTCGGCCTCGCATTCGCCGCAGCGCTGGGGCCCCTCTCGCGCCGACGCGGTCTCGCGTCGCGGCTGGCTCTGCGCGAGCTCGCCCGCGGCCGCGTGCGCACCGTCTCCGCCGTCGTCTCCCTGGGGCTGTGCGCGCTGCTGGTGAGCCTCGCCCCGCAGATGCGCTCGGCCCTGGACCGCGACCTCGAGCGCCCGGACGGGGCAGCGCTGCCGAGCTTGTTCCTGTTCGACATCCAGCCCGAGCAGCGCGACGCGCTGGCCGCTCACGTGAAGGCGCACGGAGCCGAGCTGCAGCGCCTGTCGCCGCTGGTGCGGGCGCGCCTCGACCGCGTGGACGGTGAGCCGATCGAGACGACCCCCGAGCAGCGCGCGAGGGGCGGCCGCTCGCGCTTCTCCCGCGACGACGACGAGGATGAGGCCCAGCGGCTGCGCTCGCGCCGGTACAACCTCACCTACCGCGAGAGCCTGAACGACTCCGAGATCCTGCGCGCCGGCCGCGCGTTCTCGGGGAGCTGGGATCCAGCCTCGGGGACTCCCGCGGAGATGTCCCTGGAGATCGATTTTGCGGAGCGCCTCGGCGTGGGTCTGGGAGACACGCTCCGCTTCGACGTGCAGGGCGTCCCCGTCGAGGGCCGCGTGGTCAGCCTTCGCGAAGTTCGCTGGAACAGCTTCCAGCCCAACTTCTTCGTGGTGTTCCAGCCCGGCGTGCTCGAAGACGCCCCGGCCGTGTTCCTGGCGTCGATTCCCGATCTGTCGTCGGAACGTCGCGAGGCGCTCGCGGCCTCGATCCGGTCGGCCTTCCCCAACGTCTCGAGCATCGACGTCAGCCGCGCCGTCGAGCGGATGCTCGGTCTGATCGACCAGCTCGAATGGGCCCTGGCCGGATCGTCCGCCTTGTCCCTCGTCGTGGGCTGGCTCCTCGTCACCGCGCTCGCCCGGGATGCGGCGCGGGAGCGCCGCTGGGAGACCAACCTGCTGAAGGTGCTGGGAGCCGACCTGCGCGACCTGCGCCGCGCCCTCGACCTGGAGTTCGCCCTGCTCGGCGGCCTCGCCGCCGTGGCCGGCACCGGAGCCGGCCTGGCGGCGACGGCGGTCCTGACCCGGTGGGTGGTGGAGGTGCCCTGGACCCCGGCCCTGGGCCCCCTGCTGGCCCCGCTGCTCGGCATCCCGCTCCTGTGCGTCGCCAGCGAGCGGGCGGCGACCCGCGAAGTCCTGCGCGAGCGCCCACTTGCGCTCCTGCAGGCGGCGCCGGCCCGCTGAGCGGGCCGAGCCCGCCGGGCGGTGAACGCAGCTCGGCCTCCCGGCGTCCAAGCCTCGTATTCCATGTGGAGGACGCACGATCGTGTTCGATCGAGACCTTTCGCAATCCGGGGGTGAGGGGCGCGGGATCGGCTCGCTGAGCGAGCCGCGAGGTGCGAGGTCCCGGACCAGCGGGTCCAGGTCGACGCCGCCGCCGCGGTCCGAGGCGCTGCGAGGACGCCGGACCCGTGTGGAGGAGGCCGACGGCCCTCTCGACACGCGACAGCACTACATGAGCCAGATCCAGGACATCCCGGTCCTGAGCCGGGAGGAGGTGTGCGACCTCTCCCGCCGGATCCGGGAGGAGCAGGGGCTGTTCGAGCAGGCCCTGCTGGAGATTCCCGGCGCCGGCCTGCTGCTGGTCGAGGAGTGGGAGTCCCGCCGCTCCCGCGGCCTGGTGACCGCCGTGATGAATCGCAACGCCCGGGACGGCAGCCGTCGCAACTGGGGCCGCCACGTCGACGAGTATCTGTCCCGGGCCCAGCGACAGCTGGCGCGGCGGCCGATTCCGGTTCTGAAGCTCGCCGAGACGCTGGTGGCCGCACAGCTCGCCTTCGAGGTGCTGGTCGAGGTACACACTGCGCTGCGCAAGGCGGCGGAGCCGGACGCCGACCGCGGCGAGCGCCGCCGCTTGGGGCTCGACGGCGCCGGTGCCCGGCGCCGCCTCGCCCGGGCGGAGCGCGCGCTGGCCGAGTACCACCGGCTGGTCCAGATCTTCGCCCATCACAACCTGCGCCTGGTGGCGAAGTGTGCGCATCGCTACCGGGGGCTCGGCGTCCCCTTCATGGACCTCGTCCAGGAGGGCAACCTCGGGCTGATCCGGGCGATCGAGAAGTTCGAGCACGAGCGCGGCTACATGTTCTCCACCTACGCCGTCTGGTGGATCCAGCAGGCGATGATCCGCGCGATCCAGAACCAGCGACGCACGGTCCGGGTTCCCTCGCACATCTGCGAGCAGCAGATCCGCTATCGCCGGATCGAGGGGGAGATGTCCCGGCGGCTCGGCCGCGACGCGACTCCCGAGGAGATCGCCGCCGCGCTCGACATGACGCCCGAGGCGGTGGAGGACCTGATCGCGACGCTGGCTCCGATCCGCTCTCTCAACGCGCCCGCGCCGGGTCTCGAGGACGTGGAGTTCGAGGAGCTGGTGCGGGACGAGTCCACCGTCGACCCGACCGAGATCATGGCTCGCGGAGAGGACGGGGAGGCGCTGTTCCGGCTGCTGAACACCCTCCCGCCTCGCGAGCGGCAGGTGATCGACTGGCGGTTCGGGCTCTCCGAAGGGAACGAGCCCTCGACACTCGGAGAGATCGGCGAGAGGCTCGGGCTGTCCCGGGAACGCGTGCGTCAGATCGAGGCCTCGGCGCTGACGCGGCTGCGCGCCACGGCGCGCGGAAGCGACGCCCCTGTCAGCGTGGGCGTCGACGACGCGGCGTAGACCTTCGCGGGCCCTTGCCCGCTACGGTGCGGGCAAGGGGGCCGATGTGCAGCGAGCCACGGGCGGGCGAAGCTCGAAACGGCTAGACGTCGAGCAATGCCCCCTCGTGTCCAAGCAGCCAGCGCTTGCGGTGCAGGCCGCCCGCGTAGCCGGTGAGTCCGCCGTCACCGCCGATCACCCGGTGGCAGGGAATCGCGATCGCGATCGGATTGCGATGATTCGCCGCTCCCACCGCCCGGGCCGCCTCGGGGCGTCCCACGCGCCGCGCGATCTCTCCGTAGCTGGCGGTCGAGCCGACGGGGATCGCGCGCAGCGCCCGCCACACGGCGTGCTGGAAGTCGGTGCCGTCCGGATCCAGCACCAGCTCGTCGAGAGCCTCGTAGCAGCCGGCGAAGTAGTCCTCGAAGGCCGAACGCGCCTGGTCCAGCACCCTGCGAGCCGCGTCACCGGGCGCGTTCGCAACCGACGCGCCCGTGGCCTCGGGCTGCACGCGGGAGAGCCCGCGCTCGCCTGCGACCAGTAGGTAGCGCCCGAGCGGTGTGTCGATCGAGGTGGAAGCGATCATCGCGAGAACCTCCTCCAGTGTTTCCACACCCTGCTGTGTCGTATTCAGGATGGCGCGTACAGCGCTGGTGGCTGGCGGAATCCGGACGCGACGGGTCGACTCGGATCCGATCCGTTCGCTGGGTCAGGGCGCCTCGGCGCGCGGCACGAGGTGCTGCAGCGCCGCGATCGCCTCGTCGAACTCCGCGCGTACGGAGGGAGGAAGCACGTCGCCCAGGATCCGATGCGCCGACTCGTAGTACCAGCGCATCTGCTCGGGGCTCGCGCTGAAGCGTTCCAGTGTCGCGAGTCCTTCGGCGCGCAGGTCGCCGACGAGCGCGCGCAGGTTCTGCAGCTTGTCGCAGGCAGCGACCAGACGCGAGCGCCGATCCGCCGACGCCAGCCGCTCCAGGTAGCGACTCTTGCGCTGGGCCCAGGGCGATTTCGCCGCCGCGGAATCGCCGGGCAACAAGTCGGTGCAGGTCGCGACGATCGCGGCGACCTCGTGCCCGAAGCGCTCGCGCAGCGCGGCCTCGTCGACCTCGTCCGAGTCCTCGAGACAGTCGTGGAGCAGCGCGGCGACGGCCAGGGTGACGTCTCCCCCCGCTTCGAGGACCAGCCCCGAAACCTGCAGGAGATGGCTCGCGTAGGGAATCCGCGTCCCTTTGCGCGTCTGAGCGCCATGGGCGTCGAGCGCGAAGCGAAGCGCATCCACCAGTCGTCGCCGGTCGGATTCCAGCACGGTCAACCCCACGGCTCGGAATCGAGGCGCTTCGCATCCTCGCCGCCGGTGAATGTGATAGCTTTCGTCAGGGTCGCCGTCTCTCCCACGAGATCCTCCGCAACGCGCCGGGTCGGCCCACAAGGCGCACTGCGACGAGCATCGGAGCCTTGCTTGAGTCATCCGCTGATCGCGCTCGCCAACGAGAAGAACGTCCGCCAGGCCGCCCAGTTCCACCAGGCCGCCGCCGAGCTCACGCCCGAACGTCTGGCCGAGTTCTACTCCGCGGAACGCGCCGCCGCTCCCAGCGTGCACGGCGCCGGCCGAACCTATTTCGTGAAGCGCACCGGGAAGCCGGCCACCGAGCGTCGCACGAACAAGGACGAGGAGCACCTCGGAGCCGCGCTGGTTCGCGCATCCGGAGAGGCGGGCTTCGAGCTGCCCGACGATCTCGGCCGGCTCCACCTGCTGGACTACCAGGTGCGCGCCAAGACGGGCCCCTCCGACGAGCCCCAGACCAGGGGGATCTCGCGCTTCGACGCGATCGGGATCGGACCTGGCGACCGCATCGCCGTCGTGAAGATGCGCTACCTCGAGCCCACGGCGACCCGATGCCGAGTGGGAGACACCCCGCTGCGTCATCTGCTCGAGGGCCTGGTCTACGCCGCGATCGCAGAGGCCAACCGCGCCGCCCTGTCCGAAGAGATCACGGAGCGCTTCGGCCGGACCGTCTCCTCCGAGCCGCCGGAGCTGCTGGTGCTGGCGAGCCCGCGCTACTGGCAGCTGTGTCGCAAGCGATCCACCCAGAAGGGCGCCGCCTGGATCAAAGAGCTGGAGCGCATCGCCGCCGACGCCGCCGAGACGATCGGTATCGCGATCCGCTTCCTGTCGCTGCGCCTGGACAACGACCCGGGCTGGGACTACGGGCCGGAGGGTCCGGTCCTGGACGGGAACGCCCGCATCCTGCCGGCCTGGGAGCCGGGTGCCGGCCGCGTTCGCCCGAAGCCGAAGCCGCGACCCCGCGCGCGCACCGAGCCCGTCGACGAGGTGGTCGAGGCCGACTTGTCCCGACCCGTTCGCCGCTACAACACCTGCGACAGCTACAGCGCCGGCGACCGGATCGATCATCCGAAGCTGGGCACCGGGGTCGTGCAGGGCGTGGCCGGGCCGGGCAAGATCCGCGTCCGCTTCGACGAGCGTCAGAGCGTCATGGTCCACGAGCGCTCGGCCTGACCGCCTTCGTCGGCGGTCACGAGCCCGGCGACCGGATCGAAGGCTTGCGACGGGTGCCCGGCAGGACACCGCGGTTCGTGCCGATCCGCACCGGCGTGCCGGGGCGTCTCGGGTCGTAGAGGACGAAGTCGCTCAGGCCGTCCGCATCGAGATCGCCGAAGCGGATGCGTCCGCCGGTGTCGATCGTCTGGCTCGCGCCGCGCACGTCGTAGCCCCCGTCGGGCCGTCCCAGGTTCACCTCGAGCCGCTTCCCGTCGCCGGATCCGAGCAGGTCGTGGATCCCGTCACCGTTGAGGTCGACTTCCAGCGTCGGTACGAAGCCGAGGGGACGGAAGGTCTCGAAGCTGAATCCGATGCCGAGCTTCCACTGGTACCAGGGTGTGGGGTCGAAGAGCGCGCTGGCGCCGCGTCGGTAGATCGCCACCTGCGCGTCGATCGCGCGAGTGATCAGCACCTCGGCGATCTCGAGCGCCCCGGTCGGAACACGGGCCTGGATCAGCTCCAGGCGCCCGTCGCCATCGAGGTCGATCACGACGGTACCCGTGAGTCCGCGCGCGCCGGGGAAGATCTGGTCCGGACGATCCAGGTTCCAGCCGCCGTCCCGGTTCAGGTGGATCGCCACCCGGGTCCTTGCGTCGAAGAGACCGCCCGAGGAGGAAGCGATCAGAAGGTCGAGGCGGCCGTCGCCGTTGAAGTCCTCTGCGTCGACGCGCACCGAGCCCGAGTTGCGCACGTGGTCCTCGGGCGAGACGAGTCCCAGGGCGATCCTGCGCGAGGGAGCGTTCGGGAATCGGCCCTGCTCGTCCTGGAGGAACACGCGCAGCTCGTGGCGGCTGCTCGCCACCACGTCGCCCCGGCCGTCGCCGTCGACGTCGCCCACCGAGATGCGCGGGTGGTCGAAGTAGATCTCGACCTCGTTCTCGGAGACCATGGGTCCGGGCCGGAGCGGCACGTAGTAGTTGGCGCGACCGCCGACCTCGAGCCGACCCAGCACTTCTCCCGACGGCGAGAGCACGGTCGACTGGCCCAGGCCGGGCACCAGCAGGCGCAGCTCCGGGCCGAGCCCGGCGCGCGCGATCGCGAGATGATCGACACCGCGCTCGTCCGGCACCGCCGCAATCGTCGCGCCCTCGCCGACCATGAGATCCCGCGACGAGGCCTCGCGCCCCGGCCAGGAGAGCAGCGTGAGGCGGTCGCTGCGCAGGAGGATCAGCTCCTCCCCGGCCCGGTCGTCGAGCGGAGCCAGATCGTAGGCCCCCACGCCCCGCGGCAGCGGGCTGCTCCAGTCGGGGCGGGCGGGGAACTCGCCGTCCGGGTGCTGGTAGTACACCTGGATCTCGCGCCGCTCGTCGGGGGGCATTCCCGACGCCCACATCGAGAGCAGATCGCCGCGCCCGTCTCCGTCGAGATCCACCAGGTCGGCCTGCAACACGCGCTCGGCCACGGCGATCGACTGCACGTGGAAGGCGTCCTCGGCTCGCACGGCCTCGGCGAGTGCCACCGCGAGGAGGACCGCCGTCCCCAACCGCTCGCCGCCGCGGCGAGCCGCGCTCATCGCGTCGGGCCCTCCCGCCACACGCCGCCCACGGCGAGAGTGAGGACGCGCTCCGGATCCAGACCCGCGCGCACGACCACCTCGGCGAGGACGCGGGGCGGGAGGTCGAGCGGCTCGTCGGTGAGGTCGAAAGTGCCCCAGTGCATGCCCAGCATCACTTCGGCGCGCAGGTCGCGATACGCCTGCACCGCCTCCTCCGGGTCCATGTGCTGCCAGCGCATGAACCAGCGCGGCTCGTAGGCTCCGATCGGCAACATCGCCACGTCGATGGGACCGTAGCGCCGTCCGAACTCGCTGAAACCGTGGAAGTATCCGGTGTCGCCCGCGAAGAAGTAGCGGCGCCGACCCGAGTCGAGCAGCCAGGCGCACCACAACGCGCGATTGCTTCCCATGTCGATCCGCCGCGACCAGTGCTGGGACGGGAGACACGTGATCGTCCAACGACCGTAGGTTGCGCTCTGCCACCAGTCGAGCTCGATCACGTTCGAGCGCCCGCGCTCCCGGAACCAATCGGCCATCCCCAGCGGCACGAACCAGCGAAGGCCGGCGGGCAGCGCCTCCACCGTATCCGCGTCGAGATGGTCGTAGTGGTTGTGGGACAAGACGGCAAAGGCGTCGGGCGGGACCGCCGCGAGGGGGATCCCGGGCTCGGTGAAGCGCGCCGGGATCAGTGCGCGGCGACTCCAGTGGGGATCGGTGAGCACGACGTCGTCGCCCTCGTGGATCGCGAAAGTCGAGTGTCCCACCCAGGTCACGGTGGCCCGGGGCTCGTAGCCCGCGAGATAGGCTCCGTCGTTCGCCACCACCGGTACGGTCGGCTGCCGGCTCTTGTCGTAGCGGTTTCGCGACAACAGCTGCCAGCGCACGAGGTCCCACAGGTTGCGCGGATCGCGCGACCAGGGCGTGAAGAAGCCGGTCTCGGGGCTTCCGTGAGGGGCGTAGAGGGAGGCCGGCTCGGGGCTCCCCGCCGGCGTCTGAGCGCGCACCGCGTCGCAGGTCACGGTGAGGGCGAGCAGCGATCCCGCGAGCACCGCGACGCCCCGGCGCGACCCGCCGCGCCTCATCCACTGCCTCCCGAGCGCGTGTAGCGCTCGATGGCGACGCGCTCGATGAGCGCGACGAGCTCGTCGGCGAGGCACGCTCCCGTCACGAGTGCCGGGTCCGAGCCGAAGGCCATCGCTTCGTCGGACATCGAGACGAGCTGCGGGTAGAGGACGCGTCGCGGTCCGTAGCTCGCCTGGGGCGGGCACGTCTCGCGGGAGAGGGCGCCCTGCATCGCGAAGAAGGCCAGCACCTGCTGGCTCCGCGACCCTGGCCCGAAGAACGCCTCCAGGGCGCGCACCGCGGTGCGCATGCGTCGCGTCTCGATCGCGTGGGAGACGATCCAGGGCTCGATCTCGCGGCGCAGCGCGTCGTCTCGGAGGTCTTCGAGCAGGGCTTCGGCGACGTCCGCGCGCCCTTCGAGCAGGGAGGCGAGCGGCGCGATCTCGCGCCCCGCGTCGCGCCCCCGCGCGAGGGCGTCCGCGAGCGCAGTGATCGCCGCCTCCAGCTGCCGGTCCCGGTCGCCGGGCGCGAGCGCCGAATAGCGGTGCGCCGCCGCGAACAGCGCGAAGGCCTCGGGGGCGCCGGCGCCGGCCTCGGCCACCGCGTCCCGCCACGCGGACTCGGCGTCGTAGTGCCGGGGGTCGGCGAGGAAGCGCGCCGCGGTCGCCAGCGCGGGGGCCGAGGCCCGGATGCGCTGCATCGGGTTCAGCAGCACACCGCTCGCGTGACGCGCGAGATCGGCCTCGCGACCGGTGTAGGGTCCCAGGTGCAGCATCGGCCGCATCGGCCCGTCGGCGACGGGCACGTTGTCCCACAAGAGGACCGGACGGCGCAACGTGGCTGCCCGCGCCGCCGCCTCGGAGGCGGTGATCGTCGGGCTGACGACCGTGCGTCCGGTCCATCCCACCTCGATGCGCGGATCGAGCGTCGCGCCCAGCTCCTCGAGGTACGGCGTGCCCTCGGTGCCGAGGTAGTCCGTCGGAATCAGCCACAGCGTGACGTCCGGACCCAGTGCCTCGGCCACCTCGTGGGCGAGGGATACGTGAGCGGCGGCGAGCGAGCGGAAGGCGTGGCGGTCCCGCGCGTGCCTCAGCTCGCTGGGGACGTCGTCGAGCGCCAAGGCGAACCAACGGGACCCGAGCGAACGGAAGGCGGCGAGCTTCGCGGCGAGCGCCGCCCGGTCGGCCGCGGCGGCGTACTCGATCGAGAGCCCGGGGGAGACGGCGAAGCCCACCGCGACACCGTCGCGGCCGCCCAGCTCGATCAGCGATGCGAAGGCCTCCATCTCCGACTCCGGGTAGGCCTCGCGCCAGCGCGCGCGATGACGGGGGTCGTCCTTCGGCGCGTGCAGGTAGACGTTCATTCCCCAGCGGCCGAGGCATCCCACCAGCCAGCGCCGGTCCTCCGTCGACAGGGGCGTTCCGTAGAAGCCCTCGACGACTCCCCGATGCCGGAACGGGCTCGCGTCGATGGGGGACAAGCCGGTCAGAGCTCCGCGTCCCTGAAGAACATCGCCGACTGATCCCCCCGGTAGACCTCCTGGCCCTGCTGCCGGAAGGAGAACTCGTAGCGGAGCACCACGCGCCGATCGCCGGCGCGCGTCCGCGTCTCCCGGCTCGCCAGGTCGAGCGGCGGGCCGATGCGCGCGATCCGCCGGAAGTCGGCGCGGTGGATGCGATTGCCGAAGCCCGACCAGCCCTCGTCCCAGCGGCAGCCGTGGAAGAACCAGGCGTGCAGGCAGCCCAGGTTGCCCGTGACCATCAGCAGATCCGAAGCCGACACGTGGGCCGGATGACCGGCGCCGACGCGTTGGTAGCGGGAGACCGGGAGCGTGCGCGTGGTGTCGAGAGTCGCCTCGATGCGGCGCTCGGCGGCGTCGAGCACGCGGATCTCGTCGATCAGGAACGCCTCGCCGCCGTAGAGGAAGGTGTCGAGGAAGCGGCCCAGCTCGTGGGGATCACAGGGGGCCGGGATCCTGCGGTCACTCACGGGCGTTGCTCGATCAGCGTGGCCTGGGCGAGGGCGCACAGCCGTCTTTCCGCGTCGCGGAAGCGCACCTCGATGTGTCCGGTGCGGCCGCTGCGGTGGAGCATGGTGCCGTCCATCTCGAACTCGGGCCCGTGGATCGGCGCGAAGTAGTCCACGCGCAGGTTCGCGGTGGCGAGCCAGCGGCGCGGCTCGCCCTCGGCGCGGGTGGTGTGGAAGACATGGAGCGCGAAGAAGTCCACGAACGTGGGTGTGAAGCCCCCGAACAGCTCGCCGAGCGGGTTGCGCACGGCGTCGCACAGCACCGCGCGCACGCGCAGGCGGCCCGGCGCTCGCTCGAGCACGCGCCATTCGGGGGCGCCCAGGAAGTCGCCGATCGGATGGCCGGGTCCGACGAGCCGCTCGGGATCGTCCGTAGCGACGCGGCGCGCGAACTCTTCGATGTCGAGCTTCACCACCGTTCGGATCTCCCATCGGGATCGGGCGCGCGGCGCGCTACGGTATCGATTCGCGCCCCAGACGTCCCCCGGGCCGGTCCGGTGGATCGCGGCCGGCCCCGGGCGCACGGAGGATTTCCCCCTTGACACGTCCCTTCCGCTTCGGCGTCCAGCTGCAAGGCCTGCCGCCCGACTCCTGGCGCGAGAGCCTGCGCCGCATCGAGTCGCAGGGCTACGCATCGGTGTTCTGGCCCGACCACTTCCACGGCCAATGGGAGCCGGTGACGGCCCTGGCCGCGGCCGCCGCCGTGACCGAGCGTCTCGCGATCGGATCGCTGGTCTACGACGTCGACTACCGCCATCCGGTCGTGCTGGCAAAGGCGGCGGCGACGCTGCAGCTGCTCTCGGGCGGTCGGCACGAGTTCGGGATCGGCGCGGGCTGGATGGAGACCGACTACCGGGAGGCGGGCATGCCCTACGACCGCCCGGGCGTGCGCATCGACCGCCTGGCGGAGGCGCTCGAAATCCTGCGCGCGATGTGGACGCAGGAGCGCACGAGCTTCGCGGGCGAGCACTACCGGATCACCGAGGTGGCGAAGGCGGTGGATCCCCTCCCCGCGAGCCCGCCGAAGGTGCTGATCGGCGGCGGCGGACGCAGGGTGCTTTCCCTGGCCGCGCGCACCGCGGACATCATCGGGATCAACCCGAGCCTGCCCAAGGGAGCCGTGCACGCCGACACGCCGGGCGACCTCTCCCCGGAGCGCGTGCTCGAGAAGGTGGGATGGGTGCGCGAGGCGGCGGCCGCCGCCGGACGCCCCGCGGACGCGATCGAGCTCACCACGCTCAGCTTCGTCGTGGCGATCACCGACGACCCGAAGCCGCTGCGCGAGGCGCTCGCCGGGAACTCGCCGATGAGCGTCGAAGAGATCGCCGACTGCCCGCTCTTCCTCACCGGAAGCCCGAGCGAGATCCGCGACACGCTGGAGCGGCGGCGGGAGAAAACGGGCATCAGTTACATCGTGATCCAGGGCAAGGACCCGACCCTGCTCGAATCCTTCGCCGAGGCAGTGGTGGTGCCGCTGGCGGGCAAGTGAAGGTCGACCTGCCGCCGGCGGCATTCGCCCCGCCCTCGGCGAAGATCCGCGCCGCTGTCGCGTCGATCTCGGAGGCTCCCCTGCGCCTCCAGAAGACCGCGTACGCGAGCCCGGCTCCTCGCTAGTCCACGCCCGCCGTGCCGATCCGCGCCGTCGTCTTCGATCTCTTCGACACGCTCGTCGACCTTCGCTGGGAGAACCTCCCGGCGACCGAGCACCGCGGCAGGCGCGTTCCGGCTTCCCTGTCGCTCCTGCACGAACGGGTCCATCGGCGGGTGCAGGTGGACTTCGACGCCTTCGTCGACGCGTTGCAGGAGGGCGACCGGTCCTTCGCCGAGAGCCACTATCGGCACGACCGCGAGGTCCCCACGGCGCTCCGCTTCGCCGAGCTGCTGAAGCGCCTGGGCGTCGAAGACGACGCGCTCGTCGACGAGCTGACGGGGATCCACATGAGCGTGCTGCGTCGCGGCGTCGAGGTGCTCGAGCACCACGGCGGGGTGCTCGACGCGCTGCGCGCGACGCACCGGCTCGGCCTGTGCTCGAACTTCAGCCACAGCGAGACGGCGCTGGCGGTGCTGCGCGACGCCGATCTGCACGACCGACTCGATCCGAGCGCGCTGGTGGTGTCCGACTCCTTCGGCCTTCGCAAGCCGCGCGCCGAGATCTTCGGCGAAGTACTCGGGCGACTCGCCGTACAGCCGGAGGAGGCGCTCCACGTGGGCGACAGCCTGCGCGCCGACGTCGCCGGCGCGGCATCGCTGGGCATGCGGACGGTCTGGCTCACGCGCCGCATCGCCGATCCCGAGGACGCCCTGGCGAAGCACGAGGGACCGGCTCCGGACCACGTGATCGGCGATCTCGGGGAGCTGCCGGACCTGCTCGCCTCGCTCCGCTGAGGGGGCCAACAGGCCCGCGACGCAGCGAGCCGCAGGGGGCCCCTGCCGGACTAGGGGAAGCCCGCGCCCGGCACCCGCACCTCGGCGACCTCGATGCGCCCGGCGCGCTTCGCGCGGCACTCCTCGGCCTGGAGGCTCTCGGAGGTGCAGACGAAGAGCGTGGTGCGCCGCGCGCCGCCCAGGGCGCAGGCGACCGCCCGCTGCGAGGTCGCGACGCGGTCGGTCACCTCGCCTCCCTCGCGCACGCGCAGCACCTCGGCGCCGATCGGCGAGGCCACCCAGATGGCGCCCTCCGCGTCGAGGCAGATGCCGTCGGGCACCGCCTTCTCGAGCTGGGCCCACACGCGTCGGTTCGAGAGCGATCCGTCCTCGGCGACGTCGAACGCGGTCAGCCGCGCGGCCGAGGACTCTCCGACGACCAGCGTGCGTCCGTCGGGAGTGATCACGGTGCCGTTGGGGAAGGAGAGGTCCTCGGCGGCGACGCGTACCTCTCCGTCGGGGAGCACGAGCGCCATCGCCGTCGTTCGCGGTGCCGCTCCCCCCTGGAAGTCGAAGCCGAAGTTGCCGACGTAGGAGCGCCCACGGGCGTCGGTCACCATGTCGTTGCAGTGGTAGGACGCGACGCCGGAGAGGTCGGCCACCTCGCGCAGGCCGTCGGGATCGAGCCGAAGCAGTCGGCGGTCCCGCATCGATACCACGAGCAGCCGCCCATCGGGCAGCCAGCCCAGGCCCGAGGGGTCGCCTTCGACGCGCACGATCTCCTCGCAGCGGCCGCCGGTGTCGACCGTCTTCACGAGCTGGTCGTGCATGTCGGAGAACCAGAGCGCGCCCTGGTGCCAGCGCGGGCCCTCGGCAAACGCCAGTCCGTCGAGGAGAAGGTCGGTGGTGCTCACGGCCCCAGCATACCAGGACGCGACCTCGGGTTGCGCACCGGGCACCTGGCGAGCGGGTCGTCGTGAGCAGATCGAGACGAGCCGGGGGGCGGCGGTTATGCTCGCGCGTCGGGCGGTGCGAACGCGGGGTGCGTCGGGGAGCTCGCGCCCGACTCGGAGGACGGATGCATTCCGGCTACCGGCTGCGCGCGGCGGAGGAGAGAGACCTCGCGGCGCTGCCCGGCATCGAGCAGCGCGCGTCCGCGGCCTTCGCCGACTACGGGATCGCGCCCTCGGTCCTGGAGACGACGAGGACTCCTGCGGAGCTCGCGCGCGCGCGCGCGCGCGACGCGCTGTGGGTGGCGGTCGACGACGGCGACCGGGTGGTCGGCTTCGCGCTGGTCCGCGAGCTGGCCAGCGGCGTGCACCTCGATGAGCTCGACGTCGACCCCGATCACGGACGGCGCGGCATCGGCACGGCTCTGGTGGAGCACGTGTGCGAGGTGGCTCGCCGCCGTGGATACGAGTACGTCACCCTCGCCACCTACGCCCGGGTGCCCTGGAACGCGCCCTACTACGAGCGTCTGGGCTTCCGCGTGCTCGCGGCGGGCGAGCTTCCGCCCGCGCTGCGCGAGGTCGTCGAGGAGGAGAGGCGCAAGGGCTTCGATCCCGGCATCCGGGTCGCGATGGCGCGCCGGGTGGATCCGCACCGCCCCTTCTGGCGCTGGACCGCCGCCCTCTGGATGCTGGCGCTGTTCCTGCTCTCCGCACTCGCCACCACGCGTCCGCTGGTGCTGCTGCGCTGGACGCCCTACCTGCCGGGCCGCGACAAGACCGGCCACTTCCTGCTGATGGGAGGATTCGCCGGGGTCGCCGTCCTCGGCTTCGCCGGAAGGCGCATCGGGACGCGGCGGATCAGCGCCGAGGCCATCGTCGCGGGAGTGGTGGTGCTCGTCGCCTTCGAGGAGGGCATCCAGTACTGGCTGCCCCGCCGCAGCTTCTCGCTGGAGGACCTGCTCTGGAGCCTGATCGGCGTCGTCTGCTTCGGCGGCATGGCCGCGCTGTGGCGCGCCCACCGCTCCAGCTCCTAGCCCGGCAGGGGCCCGCCTTCGCTCGGCTCCCGGTGCCGGATCGCCGGCACGCTAGCGACAGATGTAGACGTCGAAGGAGCGCCGCCCCTCGTCCGAGGTCGAAGAGCGCGGAACGATCGTGTCGCCCCCCATGTTGGCGGCCTCGTTCCGGGCGAGGTACTCGACCTCTTCGTCGATCTTCCTCGGGTTGCGCGCGAAGATCCAGGCCCGGGGGCTGGTCTTCGCGTGCGTGGCACCGACCTTGTCGCAGGACGTCACCGCGTCGGCGGACGCCACCCGGACCTCACTGCCCGCGTCGGTGAGCTTCACCCACGCGCAGGCGCTGGACGTCAGGGCGAGCGCCGCGCAGAGCAGGACGGTGCGCCGCCGCCCGGGGATCTTCGGAATTCTTCGCACGCTCTCTTCTCCAGGGGGGGAGGTCTCGCGCAGGGTATCGCAGGCGCGGCGCGGGCGGCGGGTGGTAGGATTCGCCCGGTGCGTTCGACCCGAACCTTCCTGTGCGCGTGCCGCTTGGCCTGCCTGCTGGCGATGGCGCTCTGGGCCTGCGCCGCCGGTGATCCGTCTCCCCCGGCGCCGCCCGGGCCGAGCCTGGAGGCGTGCGGGGAGCCGCGCCGTCCGATGTGCACGCGCGAGTACCGGCCGGTGTGCGGTCACCGCTGCCCGGCGCCGCCTTGCGCCGAGGACCAGCGCCGGACCTACGGTAACGCGTGCACTGCCTGCGCGGATCCGGAAGTCGCCGCGTTCTCGCGCGGCTCCTGCGAGACCGGTACCGACGCCCCGCCCGTGCCGCTGCACTGAGCCCGAGGCGACGCCCAGCGTAGATCGGGAGGGTGCGAGCGAAGGCGGTCCCCTGTCGGGCTAGGGTCCCGTGAGCTGCTCGAGCTCCTCGTGGAACTCGGGATCGATCTGCTCGGGGCTCAGGTGCTCGGCGGCATAGCGCAGGTGCACCTTGTCGCGGACGAAGAGATCGTAGAGGCGCCGGTGCCGAGCAGCTCCGGGGGAAGGGTCTCGGTCGCTCCGCACGCGATCACGCCCAGCGCGAGCAGCCCCACGGCGGTTTGCCAACGCACGGAATCCCCTCCTCAACGAGACGTATCGACGGGGCACTGCCGCGGATGAATTCAAATCGTCAGGGTGGGCTTCCGACCTCGGGCGGCCCTCCCTCCGGATGCCGCTGGGAGGCAACGGCGCTAGCTTCGCCGCAGCCCCACGGAGAACCCCATGGCCTCGATCGATTATCTCGCCTTCGACTGCGACAACCACTACTACGAGGCGCCCGACGCCTTCACCCGTCACGTGCCCAAGGCGATGCAGCCGCGCTGCGTGCAGTGGGCGGAGGTGGGGGGCCGCAAGTACCACCTGGTGGGCGGGAAGCTCTCCAGGGCCGTGGCCAATCCGACCTGGAATCCGATCGCCAAGCCCGGGGCGATGTACGAGTACTTTCGCGGCAACCCGCACGGCCGCAATCCGATCGAGATGCTGCGCGATCGCGAGCCGCTTCCGATCGAGTACATGGACCCGGATGCGCGCGTGTCCGTGATCGAGCGCCAGGGTCTCGAGGGCGTGTGGCTCTTCCCCACGCTCGGCGTGCTGTACGAGGAGCTGCTCAAGCACGACATCGAGGCGGTGCGCACGCTGGTGCGCGCCTTCAACCGCTGGCTCCAGGAGGACTGGGGCTGCGACTACAAGGGGAAGATCTTCTCGGCGCCCTACCTGTCGCTCGCCGACGTGGGCTTCGCCTGCAGCGAGCTGGAGTGGGCCCTGGAGCAGGGCGCGCGCGTGGTGGTGATGCGCCCGGCGGCGGTCTGGACCGAGTCGGGTCCTCGCTCCCCGGCCAGCGAGATCTTCGATCCCTTCTGGGCGCGGGCGGCCGAGGCCGGCATCACCGTGGTCGTCCACGCCGGTGACTCGGGATACACCACCCACGGCTACGTGCGCGACGGCTTCGCCTCCACCTTCGAGGGCAGCAACTACAAGCCGTCGGTGAAGTCGTTCCTGATCGAGCGCGCGGCCTACGATTTCCTGATCACGCTCGCCTACGAGAAGCTGTTCGAGCGCCATCCCAACCTGCGCATCGCGTCGGTGGAGAACGGCTCCGAGTTCCTGCCCGACCTGTTCCGCAAGCTCGAGCAGTCGAAGAATCGGATGCCCGGCTACTACAAGGAGGATCCGTCCGAGCTCTTCCGGAGGAACGTCTGGATCAATCCCTTCTGGGAAGACGACGTGGACGAGGTCGTTGCGCTGATGGGAGCCGACCGCGTCATCTTCGGATCCGACTGGCCGCACATCGAGGGCATGCCCCAGCCCCTCGACTACCTTCGCGACGTCGATCACTTCGACGACGTGACCAAACGGAAGGTCCTGCGCGACAACACCGTCGAGCTGAACACGCTGCGTCCTGCCTGAACGTCTGGCGTGCGCCCGCTGGCTCGCCAGGGAGGCGCCCCTACACTGGGAGTCCGCCCGCCGCCGACCGACGGTGGGGTGAACGCCCATCAGGAGGAACGACATGAGGCGAGTCGGCTGGTTCTGGGGTGCGTCGATCGCATTGGCTTGTGGGGCGCTGGCCCTGGGCTGCGGGCGCAACGAAGAGCCGAACGCCGCGACCGTTCCGAGCCCGACCGCGTCGACACCGGCCCCGGTGCCCGGCACCGACGTCGCGGCTCCGGGCGCACCGTCCACGCCATCCGCCGTGGACACGTGTGTCCGGCTCGCCGACCAGCGGGCCTGGGGCGAGGCCCTGGATCCCTGCACCCAGGCGGCAAAGGAGCGACCCGACGATCTGCAGATCCGGCACGCGTTGCAGCAGGCCCAGGCGGCTGCTGCGGACCGTCTCGCGAACTAGCAGGGAGGCGAACATGGGACTCATCGACTTCGTGAAGAGTGCGGGCGAGCAGCTGCTCGGATCCGGCAAGTCCTCGAACGAGGAGATCGCCAAGGCGGTGCACGGTCACGGTCTGTCCGTGGACGGCCTGTCGGTCGTCGTCGACGGCGACGTCGCCCGGATCTCCGGTCGCGCGCGCACCCAGGCCGAACGCGAGAAGGCGATCCTGGTGGCGGGCAACACCGCGGGCATCGCGCGGGTCGACGACTCGATCCAGGTCGAGAAGCCGGAGCCCGAGTCGACCTACTACGAGGTGAAGAAAGGCGACACGCTGTCGAAGATCGCGAAGGCCCACTACGGCGACGCGGGGAAGTATCCCCAGATCTTCGAGGCCAACCGCCCGATGCTGAAGGATCCCGACAAGATCTATCCCGGCCAGGTACTTCGCCTGCCTCCGCTGTAGGCGTCGATCGGGACCGCGTCGGCGATGGCTCTGCCCGACTACGAGAAGCTCGGAGCCTTCTACCTCGGGCGGATCTACGACGGTGAGCACGGCCGCGTGCTGGATCAGGACCTCCTCTACGATGCGAGGCACCTGACCACCCACGCCGTCTGCGTCGGGATGACCGGCTCGGGGAAGACGGGTCTGTGCCTGGCGCTCCTGGAGGAGGCGGCGATCGACGGGATCCCGGCGATCGCGATCGACCCGAAGGGCGACATCGCCAACCTGATGCTCACCTTCCCCGGGCTGGCCGCCGACGACTTCCGGCCCTGGATCGACGAGGCCGAGGCGGCTCGCAAGGGGCTCTCGCCCGAGGCCTACGCCCGCCAGGTCGCCGATGCCTGGCGCGAAGGGCTCGCCGCCTGGGGCCAGGACGGGGAGCGGATCGCGCGGCTGCGCGCGGCGGCGGAGTTCGCCGTCTACACGCCGGGCAGCGCCTCCGGTCGTCCCCTCTCCGTGCTGCGATCCTTCGACGCCCCGCCGCCGGCCCTGCGCGGCGACGGCGACGCGCTCCGCGAGCGCGTCCAGTCCGCCGTCTCGGGTCTGCTCGCTCTGCTGGGCGTGAACGCGGATCCGATCCGCAGCCGCGAGTTCATCCTGCTCTCGAACATCCTCGAGCACGCCTGGACCGCCGGGCGCGACCTGGATCTCGCGGCGCTGATCGGCGAGATCCAGAAGCCCCCCTTCGAGCGCGTGGGCGTGATCGAGCTGGAGAGCTTCTACCCCGCCGGTGAGCGCTTCGAGCTGGCGATGACCCTCAACAATCTGCTCGCGTCGCCCGGGTTCGCGGCCTGGATGCAGGGGGAGCCGCTCGACGTGGGACGTCTGCTCCGCACCGACCGGGGCCGCCCGCGCGTCGCGATCCTGTCGATCGCCCACCTCTCCGAGGCGGAGCGCATGTTCTTCGTGACCCTGCTGCTGAACGAGGTCGTCGCCTGGATGCGCACCCAGGCCGGGACCTCGACCCTGCGCGCGCTGCTCTACATGGACGAGGTCTTCGGCTACTTCCCGCCGACGGCGAACCCGCCCTCGAAGACGCCGATGCTCACCCTGCTCAAGCAGGCGCGCGCCTACGGCCTCGGATGCGTACTGGCGACGCAGAACCCGGTCGACCTCGACTACAAGGGGCTCTCGAACACCGGCACCTGGTTCCTGGGCCGGCTCCAGACCGAGCGCGACAAGGCGCGCGTCCTCGACGGCCTGGAAGGTGCTTCGGCCAGTACGGGCACGTCCTTCGACCGCGCCCGCACCGAGGCGCTGCTCTCGGGCCTAGCCAGCCGGGTGTTCCTGATGAACGACGTCCACGAGGACGGACCGGTTCTGTTCCACACGCGCTGGGCGATGTCCTACCTGCGCGGGCCGCTCACGCGCGCTCAGCTGGCGGCGTTCGGCGGGGGCGACGCCGGGGTCTCGGAGGCCGCTCCGATCCCGGAGGACGCCTCGCCGGCCGTGCGCGTCGCCGGGAAGCCGAGCGCTGGGCGGCCCGTCGTGCCGCCCGACGTGCCCCAGGCCTACCTCTCGGCGGCCCGTCCGCGGCCCGAGGGCGCGACCCTGCTCTACCGACCGGCCCTCCTGTCCAGCGCGCAGCTCCACTTCGCGGACGCCCGGCGCGGGATCGACGTGTGGCTCCCCGTGACCGCGCTGGCTCCGCTGGCGGAGGGGCGCGCTCCCGCCGATCCCTGGTCCGAGGCGACCTGGAGCGATCGGGCGCCGCCCGCGCTCGCCGACGAGGGGGCTCCCGACGCCGGCTACGCACCCCTGCCCAGCGGCGCGGCGTCGCCCGAGCGCTACGCGGGCTGGCGCAAGCGCTTCGCGTCGGCGGTCTACCGCGAGCGGACCCTGCCGCTGTTCTACTGCGTCTCCGTCAAGGCCTGGTCCGACGGCGAGCAGGACGAGGGCGCGTTCCGCGCTCGCCTCTGCGAGCTCGCGCGCGAGCAGCGCGACCGGGGCGTCGCGGATCTGCGCGAGCGCTACGCGGAGAAGCTCCGGCGCCTCCAGGAGCGGCTGCGACGCGCGAACGAGCAGATCGGCGTCCAGGAGGCGCAGGCCGCCGAGCAGACGCAGAGCACGCTGATCTCGGCCGGCACCGCGCTCCTGGGGGCGCTGCTCGGCCGCAAGGCGCTCAGCGTCGGCAGCGCGGGTCGTCTCGGGACGACGCTGCGGCGGGGCAGCCGGATCGTGAAGGAGCGCGCTGACGTCGAGCGCGCCCAGCGCGACGCGAACGCCGTGCGCGAGCAGCTCGCGCAGCTCGAGACCGAGCTCGCGCAGGAGGTCGCCGAGCTCGAGGAGACACCCGACCCGGCCTCCTTCGACGTGGAGGAGCGCCCGTTGCGCGCGCGCAAGGGCGATCTCTCCGTCGCCCCGGTCACCCTGGTCTGGACGCCCTGGGCGCTCGGCGCCGACGGAACGGCCACACCCCTGCTCGAATCGTAGGATCAGCTGCGCTCGAAGCTCGCCAGTCGCTGGAAGCGGTCGACGTGGTGGTCGGCGTCGCCGAACAGGCTCTGGAGCACGCGCAGGCGCTTGAAGAACAGGCCCTCGTCCTGCTCGTCGGTGATGCCGATCCCGCCGAAGAGCTGGATCGCGTTCTCCTGCACGAACCAGCCGCCGTCGGTGAGCTGGACCTTCGCCGCCGAGACCTCGGCGGCGCGCTCTTCCGCGTCCTCCGAGTCGGCGCGGATCGCCGCGGCGATCATCGTTCCGCGGCACAGCTCGGTCTCGGCAAACATTTCGGCGGCGCGGTGCTGGAGGGCCTGGAAGGTCCCGATCGGGACGTCGAACTGCTTGCGCTGCTTCAGGTAGGCGACGGTGCGCTCGAAGAGCTCCTGGATCAGACCTTGGCCCTCGGCGCAGGCGGCCGCGGCGCCGCGGTCGATCGCCCACTCCACGTGCGGCAGCGCTGCACCTTCCTCGCCCAGCAGGCGGTCCGCGTCGACCTGGACGGCGTCGAGGTCGAGGAGGCCGGTGCGATGGCCGTCCATGCCGTTCACCGCGGTGCGGGCGAGGCCCGGCGCGTTCCCGTCCACGACGAAGAGCGAGAGCCCGCCCCGGTCGGCCCGGCCTCCGCTCGTGCGGGCGAGCACGACGACGTGATCCGCCGCGTGACCGTTCAGCACCCACGTCTTCTGGCCGCGCAGGACCCAGCCCGCGCCGCTGGACTCCGCGGTGGTGAGGCAGTCGGCGAGGTCGTGGCGGCTCTGGCGCTCGGCGTAGGCGAAGGCGAGGCTGGCCTGGCCGACGATCATCGGCGCCAGGAACCGCTCCCGCTGCCCCTCGCTGCCCAGGCGGGAGAGCAGACCGCCCGCGAGCACCACCGACGGGATCACCGGCTCTGGCACGAGGCCGCGACCGAGCTGCTCGAGGATCAGGGCGAGATCGACGAAGCGCCCTCCGAAGCCTCCTTGCTCCTCGGGGAAGGGCACCGAAAGCCATCCCATCTCGCCCATCCGCTCCCACATCTCGGGCTCCCATCCGCGCTCGATCTCGCGCAGCTTCCGGAACCGCTCGGTGCTGGAGTCGTTCTTGACGAACTGGGCGACCGTGTCGACCAGCATCTGCTGTTCTTCGCTGAGCTGGAAATCCATGGGGTGGGCTCCGGGGGTTCAGGCGGGCAGGCCGAGGATGTGCTTCGAAATGATGTTCTTCTGGATCTCGTTGGATCCGCCGTAGATGGTCGCGGCGCGCAGGTAGTTGAACTGCGACGCCACCCAGCGCTCGTGCTCGGGGAGCGCCTCTTCGGGCGAGTCGAACCAGCCCAGGGCGTCGTGTCCCAGCGCGTCCATCGCCAGCTCGGTGAGCTCCTGCTGCAGCTCGGTGCCCACGATCTTGAGGATCGAGCTCTCGGGCCCCGGGGCGTGCCCCAGCTGCGCGCCGGAGAGCGTGCGCAGGTTGGCCATCTCGACCGCGCGGAAGCGCAGCTCGAGCCTCGCGATCCGGCGGCGGAAAGCCGGGTCGTCGAACAGGGTGCCGGCGCCGACCGGCGTGTCGCGTGCGATCCGCTTCACGCGCACCAGCCACTTCCCGCTCTCCGCCACACCGCCGATCGAGGTCCGCTCGTGACCGAGCAGCGCCTTCGCCATCGCCCAGCCGCCGTTCTCCGGACCGACGCGATTGCGCTGGGGGACGCGGGCGTCCTGGAACCAGGTCTCGCTGAAGGCGTAGGTGCCGCCCGTGGTGAGGAAGGGCTTCACCGTGATCCCGGGTGTGTTCTTCACATCGGCGAGCAGGAAGGAGATGCCCTCCTGCTTCTTTCCGCCCGGAGCGGTGCGGCACAGCACGAAGATCCAGTCGGCGTACTGGGCGTAGGTGGTCCAGGTCTTCTGGCCGTTCAGGACGTAGTCGTCGCCGTCCTTCTCCGCCCGGAGCTGCAGGCTGGCCAGGTCCGACCCGGAGTTGGGCTCCGAGTAGCCCTGGCACCAGACCTCCTCGCCCGACAGGATCTTGGGCAGGAAGCGCCGCTTCTGCTCGTCCGTGCCGAACTGGATCAGCAGCGGACCGACCATGGTGAGCCCGAAGGGCGAGAGCTCGGGCGTGTTCGCGCGTACGAGCTCCTCCTGGAAGATCGTGCGTCGGCCGACGTCCCAGCCGGTCCCGCCGTGTTCGGCCGGCCAGTGGGGCGCGATCCACCCCTTCGCGTACAGGATGCGATGCCACTCCATGGTGTCATCGTGGGAGAAGGAGGCGCCGGCGTCGGCCCGCCGCCTCATCTCGGGGGGCATCGCGCTGGCGATCCAGGCGCGCACCTCGTCGCGGAAGGCGAGCTGCTCGGGGGTGTAGGCGAGATCCATGAGGTCCTCCGGGCGCGGTTCGGGCGGGGCGGAATCTATCCCCACCGGGAGGACACTGCATCGTGACTCGCAGTCACGAATCTGCGCGCGCCGGGTACCCGTCCCGGCGTCCTCTCGAGAGGACACCGGCGCTCGCCGCCGGCGAGCTCGAGTAGGGGGAGCCCTATGCGGAGGTGCACGAAGTCAATCGCCGGACGATCGCGGAGCGTCGCGCATCGCTTCGAGCAGACGGGTGCTGTCGCTGATCCAGCCGCACAGGTGCCCCTCGCTGGCGATCATCCGCATCGTGGCTTCGTGCAGGTCGGGCTCGAAGGCCGCGGTGCCGTCCCGGATCGTCAGGCAGTAGTAGCCGCGGTCCACCGCCTCGCGCAGAGTGGAGAACACGCAGCCCTGCGTGGTCACACCGGTGATCGGCAGGTGCGTGATGCCGCGGATCCCCAGGCGCTCGCGCAGGTCGGTGGCGTGAAAGGGGCCGAAGCCGGACTTGTCGATCACGAGCTCCCCCCGCTCCGGGCGCAGCTCGTCGACGAAGTCGTGACCGTACTCTCCCCTCACCAGGAAGCGACCGAGCGGTCCCTTTGCGCCGATCTCCGCTCCCGACGCCGCGGAGCGGCTCCCGCTTGGCGGGGCTCAGGTCGCTGAGGTCCGGCTCGTGCCCCTCGCGCGTGTGGACCACCAGCAGGCCGCGCTCCCGCGCGGCCCGCAGGACCCGCTGGAGGTTGGGAACGATCGCCTGGGCGGCGGCCACGTTCTCCCCGCCCTCGTGGGCGGCGCCCCCGGGCGCGACGAAGTCCCGCTGCATGTCGATCACCAGCAGCGCCGTGTGGGCGGCCGAGAAGGAGAAGCGGCGGTCGCGCTCGCAGGCGACGTCGATCATCGCGTCGCGGTCACCGCAGCGTCCGGCATCGGCCGCGAATCCACGCAACTTCCGTGCCCGCCCGAATCCGCCCTCCCGGGTCCGAGGCAGCGCGTCGCAGCGCCGACTTACACACCCGGGGTGCTTCGGATGCCCATCGGACGAGCAGCCGAGAGCCGAGACGATGAGCTGGAGAGGGCGCCGCGCCTACTCCTCGAGCTTCTCCTGGAGCGAGTCGACGGCCTCGTCCGTCTTGCGACCGGCCTTCTCGAGCGGACTCTCGTTCGGGTGGGCGACCTTGTCGATCGTCTCGTCCATCTTCTCGCCCGCCTTCTCCATCGTTCCCTGCTCGCTGCACGCCAGCAGCGCCGGCATCAGCAGAAACGTCGCCGCGATCCCGATCAGCATCGTCCTCATCGCTCGTGTCCTCCCCTGTTTCGAGGCGCCCATCGTATCCGGATTCTCCGCGCCCGCGAGTGGGGTGGAAGTCCAGCATCCCGGGAGCGAAGCTCCGGTCGCGACGAGATCGGGATTCTCCCGAAACCCGAACCCGAGGAGTCCCACATGACCGCGCCTTCGAACCGACATCGTCCCGCCCGGCTCGCCGCCTGCGTCGCCCTCGCGGCGTCGCTGGCCGCCGGAGCGCCCGCAGCGCGCGCCGGGGCGGAAGGCCCTCCCGACGACGAGGCGGCCGCGAAGAGCGAGGTGAAGCCGAAGGGCTTCCTGTATCGCGAGATCCCGGTCGATCGGGGGACGGCTCCCACCGGCGATGGCGCTCAGGTGACCATCATCGGGAACCCCGTCGTCCTCCACGGTGAGCGGGTCCGGGTCGGCGAGAAGCTGCGGGCGGCGACGCTGCGGGATCCCGCGTTGGAGACCGTGGAGATCGCGGGCCAGGGGGGGCGGGTGCGCATCCTGAGCATCGTCCCCTCGCTGAAGACGAAAACCTGCGAGCAGCAGACCCACTACCTGAGCGAGAAGAGCGGCGACCTCGACGAACAGGTGGAGCTCGTGACGATCAGTCTCGACAGTCCGAAGACGCAGGGGCGCTTCGCCAGGGACGCCGGGATCGAGAACGTCACCTTCCTCTCGGACGAGAGTGCGGCCGACTTCGGTCGCGCCCACGGGCTCCTGATCGAGCAGCCGCGGATGCTGGCTCGCGCCGTCATCGTGGTCGACGCCGACGACGTCGTGCGTTACGTCCAGGTCGTTCCCGAGGTCTCCCACATGCCCGACATGCAGGCCGCCTTCGACTTCGCGCGCAAGCTCGTCGAGCAGGGCTCGGCCGGCTGATCTCCGGCCGGGCCCCCCGTCGCGTTCCGTGCCCGTGCCAGATCAGGGCGCCGGCGGCGTCCAGAAGTCGCACTGGTGATCGGCGGCGAACTGGGTGGTCACCACGGGGCCCGTCGTCGGCGCCAGAGACAGGAAGCGATCCGACTCGGTCCTGTAGCGCGGCCAGAATGGCGTCTGGAACCAGTTCGGGTTTCCGAGCCAGGCGAACTGGGTCCAGTAGCGTGTCATGTCGTCGGCGAGCGACTGCCGGTCCTGGGAGAGGAAGTCGAAGGACGGGGTGCCGCTCAGGTCGAAGAGGAACTGCAGCTCCGAGGAGTGGAAGGCGCCCAGCGGGAAGCTCAGGATCGGCGGCAGGATCCGTTGCGGCGCGTCCGGGTCGTCGAACTCGTAGGCGAAGGTCGGCACGTGCGCCGACAAGAGGCCGAGCGACACGCGGCTGTTGCACGCGAAGATCGCGTCGGTGCCGAGGGCGCCGAGCGCGACGCTCGGGCTCGGGTAGGACGCCAAGGGATAGAGCGTCGCGAGGAATCCCGCCGTCGCGGCGTCGACGCCGAGGGTCGAGGAGATGGCGTCGACGTAGTCCTCGGGCGCCAGCGGCACCAGCCCGGCGGCCAGCTCGTCGAGCGCGACGAACAGCCGCCACTCGTCGTGGGTCGTTCCCTCGATGACCGGCACGCGGTTGAAGGCTCCGCTCGCCAGCGCGCTGCGGATCGTCTGGGGCAGCACGAAGCCGTCGAGGTTCGGGATCGTATTGCCGGGCTGGTTGGCCAGGATCGTCGCGACCGGCAGCGAGCGCAGGCAGCTCGCGCTCTGGTCCGAGCAGCCGGCCGCAGCGGCGAAGGCCTGTCCTCCCGCCTCGGCCACCGCCAGCGGCGGCTGGTCGAGCGCGTAGGCACCGCTCTGGATGATCGCCCGCCGGAAGAGCCGCTTCGACTCGGGAGACGCCAGGTGGGTGTGCACGCTCAGACCGCCGGCGGACTCGCCGAAGATCGTCACGTTGCGGGGGTCGCCGCCGAAGCGGGCGATGTTGCGCTTCACCCAGCGCAGCGCGGCCTGCTGATCCATGATCCCGTAGTTGCCGGAGCCGCCGTAGCTCGACTCGGCGCTGAGGGCGGGATGGGCCAGGAAGCCGAGCTCGCCCAGGCGGTAGTTGACCGTCACCACCACGACCTCGCCGTCGAGCAGGCGCTCGGGGCCGTAGTCGTCGCTCTCGCCGAGATACAGCGCCCCACCGTGGAACCACACCATCACCGGGCGCAGGATCGGCCAGCCGTGCACCTTCCTGTTGGGGGCGTAGACGTTCAGGTACAGACAGTCCTCGGTAGCGCTCGCCACGCCGAAGGGCGTCGCGGGCTGCGGGCAATGGCTCGCGAACGCCGTCGCGTCACGCACGCCCTGCCAGCTCTGCGCCGGCTGCGGCGGCATCCAGCGCAGGTCGGCCACCGGCGGAGCGGCGTAGGGAATCCCGAGGAAGGACCGTGTCGTGTCCGTCGAGCTTCCCTGCACGAAGCCATTCTCGGTGAGGACGATGTCGCCTCCGAAGATCGCCTGGGCGTCCGAGGCCAGCAGGGCGGCGGCGACGAACGCGGTGAGCGGAGTCGCGAGAGAGCGAAGCGGTCGCGAGAGCATGGTGGTCATCCTCGTTGCGGGTGGACGGGCGAGGGACGCGAGGAGCGATCGGCGGGGCGCGGATCGCGAACACCTGGGCGAGTCCCGCGCCGATTCTACGGCCGCCTCCGACGGAGGGTCAACGAGAAGCTCGCGGAGGGGCGCGCTTGTCAGCGTTTTGTCAGAACCTCATCGACTCCGCCGCGCCGTAGCACATCGGGGAGGACTGGCATAACAGCGGCGAAGCTCCTCGGCACGAGAGCCCGGCGCGCCCTCCGCGCTCACGGCTGCGGAGGGCGCAGAGCCTCGACGGCGGACTCGGCCACCTGGTGTCGAGCCGCTGCATCCATCAGCAGCAACGCGTTCGGGATCAGGCTGATCCTTCCGTCCGCGTCGATCTGAACCGGCGGCTGGTAGGGGACGATCGACTCGAGGAGCGCGTGGTCCGCCTCGGACAGCGCGACCAGCACGAGCGACAGCGCGTCGGTGGTGCCGCTCCAGTTCCTGCCCGTGCAGCGCTCCCAGCGGCTGGCGTCCGACGGGTCGTAGCCCGCGGCACCGCGCGCTCGAAGCCCGCGTCGTCCGCCTCGCGCTCCAGCTCGCGCGAGTAGCCGCCCCAGGCCGCTGCCAGCCAGACCCGGTCGAGGTCCGAGAGGGCGCGGAGCGTCTGCTCACCGGGGTGGATCCCCGTCGCCGCCATGCCGAACATCACGGTCATGCCCTTCGCCGCCGAGAGCGCCTCGATGCGCCGGCGGTCGTTGACCGCCTGTCGCTGCGCGCGCACCGCGTGGCGATGGGTGTAGTGCGCGATCTCGTGGCTCAACACGGCCGCGAGCTGATCCTCGCTCGCGAGCGTCGTCAGCAGCCCCGAGAACACGTAGATCGATCCCTCCGGCAGGGCGAAGGCATTGACCTCGGAGTCGGTCAGCATCCGCACGCGCGGAGTGGTCTTCAGCTTCGCGGCGTCGCTCCCCAGCAGCCGGGTCACGATCCCGTCCAGGAGCGCCTGGAGGTCGGGGTCCTCGACCGCGCCCTCGTCGAGCCGGACCGCCTCGTCCCGGGCCCCCTGTCACATGCGGACCTCGTCCTCCTCCAGCTCGAAGGGGACATGGGCGCTGTGGAGCGGCGGCAGGTCGGTCGAGACGCAGGCGCACACGAGAGCCAGGGGAGACGCGATCGGTGCGGCTTTGAGCGCGCGGCGCTGCGAAGGCCAGGCTAGGCGAGCAGCCGCGCGTAGTATCGACTTCCCAGAGATCTCGATGAACAACACTCTTGGGAACCACAACTAGGGGGTGGGCGGCGGGTCGTCTCCGTTCCAGAGCGAGCCGAGGATCACAGGGCGATCGGGATCGCCGTTCAGGAAGCCGACGAGAACCTCGTCGCCCACTTCGGGAACCACGAACTGGGCGAGCCCGCCGGGGGGCTGGGCGACGCGGATCCAGCAGCTCGCGCTGTCGTCGAGGGAGCTCTCGCGGTCCCAGGGGAAGCGCGCCTTCACGCGCCCGTAGCCGTCGGTGAAGACCTGGGTCCCGGGAGCTCCGGTGACGATCGCCGTCTGGGGGCCCGGGATCACGGGCTTCGGCGTCGTGCGTCGTGGGCGGTACACGACCGACGCCGGGATCGCACGGAACTCGTTCGCGTAGGCGAGGCAGGCGTTCGCCTCGTCGTACAGCAGCGCGTGTCGCGCGCTCGTGATCGCGTAGCTTCCGTCGAAGCCCGCCGCCGTAGCGTCCTCGACCGTCACTGCGCGGCCGGCACGCAGCGTGAGCAGGTTGCTCGTTCCCGCCTGAAGCGCGGACCGGCTCGTCGAACGCTGGAGGTCCACCGTCGCTGCGGCCTGCGCCTGCGACGCGCCGTCGATCGTCTCGTCGTAGCGAAAGTGTTCCCCCGTCGCGGAGGAGTCGGTGTGGCTGGCGCTGCCTTCGGGCGGCGCCAGCGGCGCCGCGATGTCGTAGCCGCGCACCGTGGCCGTCTGGCTGTGGTGCTGCGCGAGGGAGCCGAAGCTGCGGATGCGGTTCCCCCCCCCTGCGAGCGGAGCGAGATGGCCCGCGTAGACGGCGCTGCCCGCCGCGTCGTAGAAGGCGCCGTCGGAGAGGACGATCTTCGGCGCTCCCGCCGTCTCGGCGACGAAGAAGAAGATCCCTTCCTCGTAGAGGAGACGCGACACGAAGGCGAGATCGCTCTCCTGATACTGCACCGCGCACTCGCGGGGCGAATAGCTCGCCCCAAGCCGCAGCTCGATGGCGGACCCGAGATCTCCGAACACGAGCTGCGCCAGGTCCGGGGCCGCCTGGTCCCGGTACATGCGCGTCGCTGCCGCGTGCCGCGCCAGCGCCAGCGAGGGCTGGATCCACACCGCGTAGGTGGAGAGGGTGCCGTCGAAGCCGACCGCTCCGAAACGCGTGACGATGCCCGAGAAGCTCGCGGTCTGCGCCTGGCGCGTCAGCTCGAGGCGCGCGTCGGCGCCGAGGTAGGCGCCGGGCGCGAGGCCGGTCGGAGCGAGCACGGCGACGACGTAGCCGATCGAGGGATCGGCCGCGTCCGAGAGCGCCTCGTTCCCCAGCATTCCGACCACCGTTCCGATGGGCGCGCCGCCCACGAGGAGGTTCGCTGAGACTCCCTCACCCGATGCCGTGCAGTCGTCTTGCTCGGGAAGACCGTAGGCGAGCCCGTCCTCGAAGCCTCCGACACCGAGCTGTGATGCGAGGGAGGCGGTGCGTCCGGGCAGCCCCGGCGGACCCGCTGGACCCGCTGGCCCCGGCGGGCCTTGGGGGCCCGACGGACCGACCGGGCCCGCGGGACCGGTCGCCCCGTCGGCGCCGGCGGGTCCCTGCGGACCCTCGGGTCCCGCCGGCCCGGGCGGCCCCGACGGTCCCTGTGGACCTTCCGGGGGATCGCCGCACGCCCAGCTGGCCGTGCCCTGGATCAGGGTCTGTCCGGGCAGGCAGATCGCGGCGAGCCGATCGGGTACGAGAGAGCCGGCCGGCACGTCCTCGGCGACCCGCGCGCGCAGCGCGAAGGCGTCGGCGGCGAGCTCCACCCGCGGCAGCAGGGCCTCGCCGTCCACCCAGACCTCGAGCCAGAGCTCGGAGGCGTCGAGCAGGGCGGGGGTCAGCGGCGTCGCGCTTCCCAGCGACACCGAGACGAGCCCTCCGATCGCAGTGACACCGGGGTGCGACTCGGTCCACAGCGCGGGCTCCGGGCCCGATGCCGCGGGATAGAGCCTGAATTCGAAGCCGAAGCTGCCGTCCAGCAGGGCACCCGACGCGTCGCGCAGCACGGCCTGGTAGTGGATGCGGTCGGGCGTCGCTGCGCGAGAGGTCCAGGGCAGCGCGAGCGCAGCGATCGCGAGCAGCGCCGCGCGCGAGCGCCGCCGCCGCCCGCGCAGGCCCGCCAGCGCCGAGAGCCAGGCGACACCGGCGAGGAGAGCGGACCCGACGCCGGGCTCGGGCGCCCGGATCAGCGCGCTGGTAAAGCCGCCGATCAGCCGCCGCTGCCCGTCGCCCGTCGCGAGCTCCGGCCCGCTCGCACTCTCGCCGACGGCGAGCTGGTGGCGCACTCCGGACGCGGCCTGGCGCGTCCCACCCCCCGCCGCGAGTCCCGTGGCGTCCGCCTGCGTCTGGGCGGCGGCGGAGGTGGCGAGAGCGATCCAGAGGCCGGCGAGAGCCCCGCCGCCGCGGAGTCTCAGCAATCCGGAACCGTGCACTCGCCCATTCTATACACGAGGAGCCGACACGGGGAGCGAAAAGGGCGTCGATTGCGCTTCACGCCAGCAGCCGCGCGTAGTCCGCCTCCATCTGGGCCAGGTCGATCTGCTCCAGGAAGCTGCCGTAGGCGAGCCAGGCGGCCAGGCCGTTCAGGTCGGCGAAGGGCGGGGGCAGGTAGAGCGGCGGGACGACCACCTGCTGCTCGACCAGGTCGGAGAGCGTGCCCACGTCCTCGAGGGTGAGCTTCCCGCAGAAGAGCAGCGGGATCCGCTCGAGCCGGCCGCGGCGGATCGCGAGCTGGAGGAAGCTGTAGATCGATACAAAGCCCTTGTGATAGGCGAGGTCCTTGGTGAAGGGGGCTCCGTCGGGGGTGCTGCCGCGGAACACGCGCACCGCGGTGGCGTAGGCCTCCTCTTCGGTGCGCCCGCGCCCGCGCAGGTCGTCGAACACCTCGACGAAGTTCGCCCCCGACTCGGCCCGCGCGATCGCGTGCACGCGGTCGGTCACCCGGCGCAAGCGCGCGGGGTGCGAGGCGCCGGCCAGGATCTCCACCAGCAGCGCCAGTCCCTCCTGGGTGATCGTCGTGGAGGGAGTCCCCTTGGCGAGGAAGGTGCAGTAGGGCTGGCGCTGGCCGTTCAGCGTGGTGCCGACGTGCACCCAGCCCTCGTGCGCCTCGAGCACGCGCAGGTCGCGCTCGCTGAAGGTCGCCTCCCTGCGCAGCTTGATGTAGTCCGAGCCGGCGGCGGCGTCGGCCACGATGCCGTCGCTCTCGGTCACCCGCACGCGCGCCTCGGGATCCGTGAACACCCGGTCGAGCCGCTGCTGGAGGCGCTCCACCGCCTGCGGGGTGGGGATCTCGTGGGGGTCGCGGTCGAGGAAGGCGCTCTCGTCGATCGCGCGCAGCGCGCCGTCGAGCGACTCCGCCAGGTCGGCGAGCGACGGCCCGCCGGCGTGGAAGGCGTCGGAGGCGCTCCCGTACAGGTGCTTCGAGACGTCGCCGAACTCCGGCGTGCCGCGCGCCTCCAGCAGAGCGAGCACCTCGAGATACTCGTCGCACATGCGGTCCATCATCTGCCCCGCCGGATTGGCGCGGCCGAGCTGGGCGGCGATGTCGCGCTGGATCTCGCGCAGACGCGCCCGCGCCTCGGCCGGATCGACCGAGAGCGGCTGCTTGCGGTAGTAGGCGGCGTCGACGGGGGGGAGCTCGCGCGCGCCCGCCGCGAAGAAGGCCGCCTGCACCTCGTCGCCCCACTTGATCGCGTCCAGCACGCGGATCCCGCGCTGGGCGGCGACGATGCGGTCCGAGAGAGCGCGCACGCGCTCCGCATAGCTCTCCTCGCTCACGCCGCCCGCTCGCCTCCCGCGACCTGGGGCCCTTGAGGCTCGACCACCAGCGTGAGCCCCGACACCGAGCGCACGCGCACGCGCGCGCCCGGCTCGACGGCGTCGCAGCCCGGCCCGAGGCGCGCGCGCCACAGCTCGCTGCCCAGCCGGACGTAGCCCTCGGGCGCGAGGCGATCGCGCGCCAACCCGGTGCGTCCGACCAGCGCGGCGGTGGCGTCGGGATCGCCGACCTCGTAGGCGTCGCGCAGCCACGGGTAGAGGACGAAGTCCTTCGCGATCCACGCCCCCCCGAGCAGCCAGGCGATCCAGGGGGCGAGGCCCGCGCGCGCGACCAGCAGCCAGAGCAGGGCGCCCGCGACCACCCAGCCGGGCGCCTCGAGCGCCACGTAGCGCAGGAAGGTGCGCGAGGGGCGCCGGTCCGCCGCGCGCGCGCTCACTCGGCGTACCTCACGGCGACGACCTCGAACACCGCGTCGCCCTTCGGCCGCCGCACCACCACCTCGTCGCCGCAGGCCTTGCCGAGCAGGGCGCGACCGACCGGCGAGTCCATGCTGATCCGGCCCGCTCCCGCGTCGATCTCGTCGGGGCCGACGATGCGGTACTCGACCTGCTCGCCCCCTTCGTCCTCGAGCCGCACCCAGGCGCCGAAGCGGACCACGCCGTCGCCCGGATCCTCGGGCGTCACCACCACCAGCTCCTCGAGGCGCCGGGAGAGGAACTCGAGTCGGCCGTCGATCTCGCGCAGGCGCTTCTTGCCGTAGATGTACTCGGCGTTCTCGGAGCGGTCGCCCTGCGCCGCCGCCTCGCTCACCTCGTTGGCGACCTTCGGCCGCTCCACCGACCACAGACGCTGGTACTCCTCCTGGAGCCGCTGCCAGCCGGCCGGCGTGATGTAGGCCGAGCGCGGCGGGCGCGGCGTGGGGCGGCGGCTCACGGGCGGCTTCTCGCTCGCGGCGCGCGGTCTGCCGTATGCTGCCCGCTCGTCACGCGCACCCCCGAGGAGCCCATGAGCCGCAAATCCCTGCCCGCCACGCGCGCCCACCTTCTCTTCCTGGTTCCCATGCTGATCTCGCTGGTGGGCGGCGTCGCCCGTGCGGAGGACGAGGCCCCCGCCCGCGACCCCGACACGCAGCTGCTACTCGCCACCACCACCAGCGTGCGCGACTCGGGCCTGCTCGACGCGCTGCTCCCCGAGTTCCGCCAGCGTACCGGAATCGCGGTGCAGGTGGTGGCGGTGGGCACCGGTGCGGCGCTGCGCATGGGCGCCGAGGGCAACGCCGACGTGCTGATCACCCACGCCGCGGACGGCGAGCGTGAGCTCGTGGCCTCGGGAGCGGCGGTGGCGCGGATTCCGTTCATGGAGAACGACTTCCTGATCGCCGGTCCGCCCGAGGACCCGGCCCGCGTGAAGGAAGTGGCCGGCGATCCGGTCGAGGGCTATCTGCGCATCGCGGCCGCGCACGCTCCCTACGTGAGCCGCGGCGACGACTCGGGTACCCACCGCCGCGAGCGCCAGCTGCTCGCCGACGCCGGCCTCGAAGGCGAGAAGCCCTGGCCCGGCTTCGCGAGCACCGGCTCGGGGATGGGCCTCACCCTCCAGGTGGCGGGCGAGCGCCGCGCCTACGTGCTCAGCGACATCGGCACCTTCCTCGCCTACCGCGATCGGATCGGCCTCGTGCGTCTGACCACGCGCTCTCCCGAGCTGCTGAACGTCTACGCGGTGCTGCGCGTCGACCCCGAGCGCTTCCCGGGCCGCGTGCGCGCGGACAACGCGCGCCACTTCGAGGCGTTCCTGGTCGATCCCGCCACCCAGCGCCTGATCGCCAACTTCGGCCGCGACCGCTTCGGCGAGCCGCTGTTCCGACCGCTGCTCCTCCCGGCCTCCGAGGCGTCCGGGGGTGGTGCTCCCCCGGCGCCGTGACCGGGCTCGGACGGGGGGAGCTGATCGAGATCACGCTGCGCACGCTCGGCGTGTGCGGCGCGGCGCTGGCGATCGCGCTGCTGATCGGGCTGCCGATCGGCATCGCCCTCGGGCGGCGGCGCTTTCCCGGCCGCGCGCTGCTCGTGTCGGCGGTGAACTCGGGCATGGGGGCGCCGCCGGTGGTCGTGGGTCTGCTGGTGGCGCTGCTCCTGTGGCGCAGCGGTCCGCTCGGCCCGCTCGGCTGGATGTACACCCCCACCGCGATGGTGCTCGCCCAGGTGGTGATCGCCCTGCCGCTCGTCGTCGGCATCACGGTGGCGGCGGCGGGCTCCCTCGCCGACGACTGGGAGCTCCAGGTGCGCACCCTCGGCGTCCCGGCGCCCTGGCGGCTGTGGCTCCTGCTGCGCGAGATCCGCGTCGGCCTGCTCGCCGCCGTGATCGTCGCGCTGGGCGGCATCCTCTCCGAGGTGGGCGCGGTGATGATGGTGGGCGGCAACCTCGCCGGCGAGACGCGCGTGCTCACCACGGCGATCCTGATGTACACGCAGATGGGCGCCTTCGAGGCCGCGATCGGCCTCGCCGCCGTGCTGCTGGGTCTGATGGCCGTGCTCGCGGGACTGCTCACGGCGGTGCAGCTCGGCGGACGCCGATGACGGCGGGCCCCGAGGCCGTTCTCGTCGCGCGCGGAGTGGAGGTGCTGCACACCTCGCGAGGCGGCTCGTTCCGGCTCGCCGTGGAGGAGCTGTCGCTCCGCCGCGGCGAGGTGCTCGCCGTGATCGGTCCGAACGGGGCGGGGAAGAGCACGCTCCTTCGCGCGCTCGCCGGGCTCGAGGCGCCGCGCAGCGGGGCGATCGAGCGCCGTGGCGTCGGAGCCGTGACGCTGGTCTTCCAGCGCCCCGCGGCGCTCGCCGGCAGCGTGGCCCACAACGCGCGCGCGGGCCTGCTCGGCGGTCCGCTCGGCCGGCGCGCGTCCCACGCGCGCGCGCGGGCGGAGCTCGAGCGCTTCGGCATCGCCCACCTCGCGGCGCGCCGCGCGGCGACCCTCTCGGGGGGCGAGCTGCGCCGGCTGGCGCTGGCGCGCGCCTTCGCCCTCGAGCCCGCGGCGCTGCTCCTGGACGAGCCCTACGACGATCTGGACGCTGCGGGGCAGGCGGCCCTGACCCGCGACCTGCGCCGCGCGATCGCGCAGACCGGCGTCGCGGTGGCGGTGGTCACCCACGACCTGCGCCGGGCGCTCCTGCTCGCCGATCGGATCGCGGTGCTGATCGAAGGCCGCCTGCGCCAGGTGGGACCGCGCGCGGAGGTGCTGGCGCGCCCCGGCGATCCGGAGGTCGCGCGCCTCGTCGGGATGGAGAACCGGCTGCCCGCGGAGGCCGAGGCCGGCGGCACCGCCCGCGTGGACGATGAGCACCGGGTGCCCCTGGCGTCGGTGCCGCCCGCCGGCGAGGTGGGATGGATCGGGATCCGCCCCGAGCACCTCAAGCTGGACGTGGGGCGCGGGGAGGGCGAGCCGATCGGGAAGGGCGTCGTCGAGAGCCTGGTCGACGACGGCATCGCCACCCACGTGGCGGTGCACTGGGCGGGGCACCGGCTCTCCACCCACCTGCTCGCCGGTCGCGGTCTGGCGCGCACGCTCTCGGTCGGCGACCCCGTGTCGCTGTCCGTCCGCCCCGAGCGCGTGCACTGGATGCCGGCCTCCGAGCGGGCCGACGGAGGGGCTTAGGCGACGCCCTTCGCGCGCAGGTTCGTCAGGATCTCGCGCGTGGCCGGCGAGCGGTTCAGCGTGAAGAAGTGCACGCCGGGGACGCCGCGCTCGAGCAGCTCCTCGCACTGGCGCGTCGCGTAGGCGACGCCCACCGCCGCGACCGCGTCGTCGTCGCCCTCGACGCGCGCGAGCTCCTCGCCGAGCACCTCGGGGATGCGGTTGCCGTTCATCGCCGCCATCCGGCGGATGCCCCCGACGCTGGTGGCGGGCATGATCCCGGGCACGATCGGCACCTCGATGCCCGCGCTCCGGGCCCGGTCGACGTAGGCGAAATAGTCGGCGTTGTCGAAGAAGAGCTGGGTCACCAGGAATTCGCAGCCCGCCTCCACCTTCGCCCGCGCTCCCGCCATCTCGCCCTGCCAGTCCGTCGAGTCGGGATGCATCTCGGGATGAGCGGCGCCGCCCACCGAGAAGCCGAAGCCGCGGGTGAAGCGCGCCAGGTCCGAGGCATGGGGGAAGTCGTGCAGCGCGCCGGCGGGCACCTGCTCGGGCAGGTCTCCGCGCAGCGCGAGCACGTTGTCGATCTCGTCGCGGCGTAGACCCTCCAGCACCCCCTGCACCTCGTCGCGCGAGTAGAGCACCGTCACGAGATGGGCCATCGCCTCGATCCCCAGTTCGCGCTGGATCCGGGCCACCAGCTCGAAGGTGAGCGGGCGCCGCGGCTTGTCGAGCGGGCACGTCACGGAAACGAAGTCGGGCTCGAGGCGCGCCAGCTCCTCCAGGGCGCGGAACAGGGACTTCACGCCGACGTCGGTCTTCGGCGGGAAGAACTCGAAGGAGAAGACGGGTCGTTTTCGGCGGTAGAGTTCGGCGATGTGCATCGGAGCCCCTGGGGGCCAAGCAGTATAGGGACAGATCGGACCACGGAGCGAACCGCATGAGCAGTGAGCGATGGCCCTGGAGCGCCGACGCCCTCGAGGCGGCCGACCGCCGCGTCGCGATCCACCCCTTCGCCCGGGTTGCCGAGCGTTCCCGGGACGGCGCGACGCTGATGCGCGAGGCGCGCGGCGTGTGGCTGCGCGACGTGCGCGGGCGCGAGTACCTAGACGCCAACGCGGGCCTGTGGTGCGTCAACGCGGGCTACGGCCGCAGCGAGATCGCCGATGCGATGGCGGAGCAGGCCCGGCGCCTCCCCTTCTACCACTCCTTCGGCCCGCTCGGCAGCGACGTCGGTGCGCGGCTCGCCGAACGCCTCGTCGAGCGCCTGGGCGCCGGCGCGCGGCGGGTGTTCTTCGGACTCTCGGGATCCGACGCCAACGAGACCCAGCTCAAGCTCGCGCGCCTCTACCACCGGGCGAAGGGACGCCCCGGGCGCACCCGGGTGCTGGTGCGCGAGCGCGGCTACCATGGCTCGACGCTCGGCGCCGGCAGCGCCAGCAGGCTGCCCGGTCTGCATGAGGGCTTCGGTCCGCCGCTGCCGGAATTCATCGCGCTGCGCGCCCCGCGCTGCGGCGGAGCCGACGACGCGGCCCACAGCCTCGCCTTCGCCCGCGAGCTCGAGGAGACGCTCGAGCGCGAAGGCCCCGAGACGGTGGCCGCCTTCCTGGCCGAGCCGGTGATGGGAGCGGGCGGCGTGCTCGTCCCGCCCGAGGGCTACTTCGCGGCGATCCAGCCGATCCTGCGCCGGCACGACATCCTGTTCATCGCCGACGAGGTGATCTGCGCCTTCGGTCGCCTGGGGCACTGGCTCGGCGGCGAGCGCTTCGGCATCGAGCCCGATCTGGTCACGCTGGCCAAGGGGCTCACCAGCGGCTACGCGCCGCTGTCCGCGTGTCTGGTCGGGCAGCGCGTGGCGGAGGTGCTCGAGGCGCCGGGAACTCCCTCCTTCGCCCACGGCTACACCTACTCGGGTCACCCGGTGTCGGCCGCCGCGGCGCTCGCCAATCTCGAGCTGCTCGAGCGGGAGGGGCTGATCGAGCGCGCCGAGTCGCTCGGCGCGCGGCTCCAGAAGGGGCTGCGCGAGCGGCTCGCCGACCGGTCGCTCGTGGGCGAGGTGCGCGGCGTGGCGATGATCGCCGCAGTCGAGCTGGCCGATCCGGAGACGGGAGAGCCCTTCGACCCGGCGCGCGGGGTCGCGGCGCGCCTGTTCCACCACCTGTTGGAGGAGGGCGTGGTGTGCCGGATGATGGCCGGCGACACCTTCGGCTTCTCGCCCGCCCTGGTCGCCAGCGAAGAGGAGATCGACGAGATGATCGTGCGCTTCGCGAGCGCCCTGGAGCGGTTGGAGGCGGAGCGATGAGCGCGGAGCCGGTCGAGGTGCCGCCCGACGCGCTTCCGCGCGAGCTGCTGCGGGCGCTGGTCGAGGAGTTCGTCACGCGCGACGGCACCGACTACGGCGCCGTCGAACGCTCGCTCGAGCAGAAGGTGGCGGACGTGATGGTCCAGCTCGCCCGAGGTGACGTGCGGATCGTCTTCGATCCGGAGAGCGAGACGACGACCCTGGTCGCGACATGAGCGGGTCGCTGGCGGCGGTGACGCGGAGCCAACGGCAGGCCGTTGGCTCCGCGTGCGGGGCGACAGCAAGAGCCCCTTCCCGATTGCACCCAGTGTCGCCGCTCGGGGCGAAACGGGTCAACAGCATTCGCGCCTGCGGGCCTCGCGTCGGCCCTCCGGACGGCGCCACGCCGGTTGCCCACGGCGGTGACCGAACAGGGAGGAAGGTCGTGAAGTCGACTGCTTGGATGGTGCTTCTGCTCGTCGGAGTCGGCGCGGGCGCGGCGGCCCGGGCCCAGGCGGACTGGACGCCCTTCGCCGACATCCAGGTCGTCCAGATCCTCACCGACGACGAGGACGGCGAGCGCCGCGAGACGAGCGTCTGGATCACCGTCCTCGACGGGCGCGGCTACGTCCGCACCAACGACTCGCGCTGGCTCGCCAACATCCGGCGCGGCTCGCCGGTCGCACTGCGCGCCGGAGATCGGGAGCAGACGGTGGCGGCCCGCGAGATCGACGATCCCGAGCTCGCCGCCCGCGTCGAGCAGGCGTTCCGGGAGAAGTACGGCCTCCTGCAGCGCGTGATGAGCGCGCTGCGGATGCGCGAGCCGACCGTGCTCGAGCTGACGGCGCGCTGACCCGGCGCGATCCGCATTGCGCCGAGACCCGCACACGACGAGAATGGCCGCAGCGCCCCGGAGGTCCCGCCCATGCCTGATCGCACCAACCGCCAGTGGCTCCTCGCCGCACGCCCCGACGGCATGGTCGGCGAGGCGAACTTCGAGCTCCGCGAGGTCCCGGTCTCCGAGCCCGGTCCCGGCGAGATCCTGGTCAAGAATCTCTATCTGTCCTTCGACCCCGCGATGCGCGGCTGGATGGAGGACCGACCGAGCTACATCCCGCCCGTCGGGCTCGGCGAGGTGATGCGCGCCGGCGCCGTGGGACAGGTGATCGAGTCCCGCGATCCGGACTTCCCGGTCGGCAGCTTCGTCCAGGGTCTGTTCGGCTGGCAGGAGTACGCCCTCGCCGGCAAGGGGCGCGCCACGCCGATCCCCTCCGGCACGCCGCTCACCTGGCCCCTGGGCGTGCTCGGCATCACCGGGCTCACCGCCTACTTCGGCATGCTCGACATCGGGGCGCCCCAGCCCGGTGAGACGATCGTGGTGTCGGGCGCCGCGGGCGCGACGGGTTCGGTGGCCGCGCAGATCGCGCGCATCCGCGGCGCGCGCGTGATCGGCATCGCCGGCGGCGAGGAGAAGTGCCGCTGGCTGCGCGACGCGGCGCGCCTCGAGGCGGCGATCGACTACAAGAGCGAGGACGTGCCGGCGCGTCTCGACGCGCTGTGTCCCGACGGCATCCACGTCTTCTTCGACAACGTGGGCGGGGAGATCCTCGACGCCGTGCTCGCGCGCATCGCGCTGCGCGCGCGGATCGTGTTGTGCGGCGGCATCTCCGGCTACAACGAGAAGGAGCCGCCGCCCGGGCCCCGCAACCTGATGAACCTGGTGCGTCAGCGCGGCCGCATGGAGGGGCTGATCGTGCTCGACTACGCCGCGCGCTTCGCCGAGGGCGCCGCGCAGCTCGCGAAGTGGGTACAGGCGGGCGAGATCGCCCACCGCGAGGACGTGCAGCACGGGATCGAGAACGCGCCGAAGACCTTCCTGCGCCTGTTCTCCGGAGCCAACCGCGGCAAGCAGCTGCTCCAGGTGGGCGAGCCGGAGTAGAGCGCCCCAGGGAATCGGCCGACGCGTAACGCGGCGCCCCTCCGCCGCGTTCTCCCGAGCGAGACGGCGAAATGGAGAGCGCCCCGGACACCGCGCGGCCCGATCGAGCTTCCACAAGGTCCATCATTCGCTGGACCCGCGCCTCACCGACGCCAACTACGGGAACCTCGTCTCCTGGTCGGATCGCCTGTTCTCGACCTTCACGCCGGCGCGCGAGGGGGCGCGGATCGACTACGGGCTCGAACACTGGGACGAAGACGCGCGGCAGACGTCGGTGGCGCTGCTCGCGGCTCCGTTCCGTCCGCGTCTAGAAGTACAGGTTCGCGCCGATGCCGGCATAGCGGATGTGCCGCTCGTAGAACTGGCCGTTGGGCGAGCTGCCGGTGAAGAAGTTGAGGAGTAGCTGCAGGCGCAGCCCTGAGATGGCCGGGTTCTCGAGCTGGATGCCGGCGGCGATGTTGAGGTTCTCGTGCCAGTGCCGCTCCTGGGCCGACTGGTAGTCGAGCGCCGCGATCGGCCGGACCACGTCGTCCAGGTAGGTGGCGGGGCTCTGGATCTCGGCGCCGGCCTGGATCGAGAACGGATCGAGGCTCGGCTCCGAGTGGAAGATCGCGCCGCCGCCGAGATAGATGCGCAGCCAGGGCTGCACGTCGGCCGAGGCCAGCAGGTCCACGCCCTCGTAGCTCAGATTGATGCGGTTCGTGCGGGTGCGCAGCAGGAACTCGTCGCCCAGGTGCGAGCTCTGGTGGTAGAGGCGGACCTGTCCCGAGAGCCAGCCCCGGCGCCCGGAGGCGGTGAGGCCTCCCAGGTAGTCGGCGTTCACGAGATCGAAGGACTCGGCGTCCATGTCGAAGATCGAGAACACGCCGCCCAGGATCCCGAACTCCCAGCGGCCGTCGCCCACGGGCCCGCCCAGCAGCGCGAAGGTCTCGCCGAAGTTCGCGCTGGCGACGTTTCCCAGCTCCTCATCGTCGATGTAGCGCTGATAGGAGACGGCGAAGCGGGGCTGGCGCGGGTCGGCGATCAGCGGGGCGAAGAGCTCGACGCGGGGGAATGGCTCCACGTCGGGCTCGTGGTCCTCCTGCGGCTCCTCTTCGGCGGAGGCGGCGGGATTCGCGAGCCCGTCTCCGCTCTGCTCGGACACCTCGACGCGCTCGATCCCCTCGATCTGCGTGAGGGCCGCCGCCACCCGCTCGGCGGGCTGGTCGCCCAGCGCCTCGACCACCACCCGCGCCACTCCGTCGCGGACGTCGATGCTCACCACCTGGAGGCCGAGGTCGCGCTCGATCACCGCGGTGGCGTAGCCGGCCAGGCGCTCGTCCTCGGGCGACGCGCCCACCGCCGCCGCCACCAGCAGCACGAGCGCCGGGGCGAGCCGCGCAAAGCCCGGGCCGTTCATGCGCGAGAGGCTATCGGCCTCGGAGACTCGGAGGTACACGTATCCGTCCGATGGTTAGAAGTGAATGTGGGCGCCGATGCCGGCGTACTTGATGCGATGCACGAAGAACTGGCCGTCCGGCGAGTTGCCCGTGAAGAACTCGCCGAGGATCTGCAGGCGCACCCGCGAGAGGCGTGGACTCTCGATCTGGAAACCGGCGGCGACGCTGATGTTCTCGTGCCAGTCGAGCTGCTCGGCCGACTGGTAGTCGAAGGCCGCGATCGGCCGGACGATGCCGGAGAGGTAGGCGACGGGGCTCTGGAGCTCGGCGCCGGCCTGGATCGAGAACGGATCCAGATTCGACGTGGAGTGGAAGATTCCGCCGCCGCCGAGGTAGACGCGCAGCCAGGTCCGTACGTCGGCGGAGAGCAGGAGATCCGCCCCCTCGTAGCTCACGTTCACCCGCTTGACGTCGTTGTGCAGCAGGAACTCGTCGCCCAGGTGCGAGCTCTGGTGGTAGACGCGGATCTGCCCCGAGAGCCAGTCCTTCCGCCCGGAGAGGCTGATGCCGCCCCAGAAATCCGTGTTGATCAGGTCCGAGGAGTCGGCGCTGAGATCGAAGAGGTCGAAGATCGAGAACACGCCGCCGAGGATCCCGAACTCCCAGCGGCCGCTGCCCACGGGCCCGCCCAGCAGCGCGAAGGTCTCGCCGAAGTCGACGCTGCCCACGTTCTTCACCGAGTCGTCGAAGTAGCGGCGGTAGGCGACGCCGATGTGAGGCCAGCGCGGGTCGGCGATCAGGGGCGCGAAGAGCTCGATCCGCGGCAGGAGGTCGATGCCGTCCACGTCCCCCGCGTCGGCCGACGCGTCCTCCTCGGCGGTCGCCTCGGGGCCCGTCCCCGCCGTGCCCACCGACACCTCGGCGCGCTGGATCCCGTGGATCCAGACGAGGGCCTCCGCCACCCGCTCGGCGGGCTGGTCGCCCAGCGACTCGACGACCACGCTCGCGACTCCGTCGTGGACCTCGATGCTCACCACGTGCAGGCCGAGGTCGCGCTCGATCACCGCGGCGGCGTAGCCGGCCAGGTAGCGGTCGTCGTCGGGCGTGGCGGTGGCCGCCGTCGCGAGGGCCAGCGCCAGCGCGAGCGGGGCGCGCCAGAGCCGAGAGCTGCACAGCCAGCGCAGGGTCCGGACGGTCCGCTTCAACCGGGCTCTCCTCCGCCGGCCGCGGCGCCGTCGCTCGCCGCCACCCGGACATAGGCCCGGTAGCGGTCGCGGACGGCACGCACGTAGCGTACCGGCTCGTCGCAGCGGCAGTAGCCAAAGCGCGTCGTGGCCGCAACGTCGCGCCGGCGCTTGAGCAGCATCGCCCGTTCCACATTGCCGAACCAGCGGTCGGGGTCCAGGCCGCGCTGGCGGGCCAGCGCGCGCGCGTCGCTCACGTGTCCGGGCCCGGCGTTGTAGGCGGCGAGGGCGAGCCAGGTGCGGTCGGCCTCGGGCAGCGTCTCGTCGAAGCCCGCGCGCAGGAACGCCAGGTAGCGGATGCCGGCCAGGATGCCGGCTTCGGGATCCTCGAGATTCCCCACCCCGAACTCGGCGGCCGTTCGCGGCATCACCTGGAGCAGGCCGCGAGCCCCGGCGAAGGACACGGCCTTCGGGTCGAAGCGGCTCTCCTGCTGCATCATCGCCGCGATCAGACGCCAGTCGAACCCGTAGGCGTCGGCGTACTTGCGCACCACCTCGTCGTAGGGCGTGATGCGCCCCGCGCGTACCGGGCGGCTCGCCGCGTGGCTGCGGATCCGCTTCGGGTCCTGGAAATAGCGCCGGTACAGGACGTTGTAGAAGGTCCCGCGGGTCTCCTTCTCGAAGAACGCGTTCACCTGCGACAGCAGCTCGGGGCTGCTCTGGCGTACCGCCCAGGCCAGGTCGATCGGCTCGCCGAGCGAGAGCGCGGCGCGCACGTCGTCGCGCCAGGTGAGCTCGATGTCGACGATGTGGCTGTCGGCCAGGGTGAGGTCGTAGTCGCCGTTGGCGACGCCCTCGATGATCTCCTCGGTCTCGAGCTCGTCGGGCACTTCGTCGATGGCGACCGCCACTCCGCTCGCGCGCAGCGCCTCGAGGGTGCGCCGGGCGTGTCCGTCCCGCCGCACGGAAAGCGTGCGGCCGGCGAGGTCGGCGGCGCTCTCGATCGGGGGCGCGTCGGTCCGCGACACGATCACCTGGGTGGCCTGGTTCGTCGCACGCGAGAACACGACGTGTTCGCCCTCCTCCCGCTCGCGACTGACCGGCAGCGAGGCGGCCACGAGATCGCCCCGTCCCTCGCGGAGCCAGGGCAGCAGGTCGGCGTTCGAGGGGGGCACCACGATCTCGAGCTGGAGCCCCTGACGGCGCGCGAACTCGCGCGCGAGCTCGTACTCGAAGCCCATCAGCTGCCCGTTCCAGATGTAGTAGTTGGCGGCGTTGTTCCGCGTGAGGACGCGCAGGATGCCGCGCCGCCGCAGTCCCTCCAGATCGCCGACGTACTGCTCGTGGGCGGTCGCCGCCACGCTGACCCGGGTGAGGAAGGCGTCGACGGCGGCGCGCAGCGCGCTGGACTCCGGTCGCATCGCCCAGGCGATCACCGACACCCCATCCAGGTCGAAGGCGACGCGCAGACCGGTACGGTAGTCGAGCACGTGGCGCACGAGATTGCTGTCGGCGAGCGTGAGGTCGTACTCGCCGTCCTCGACGCGCTCGAGGATCTCGCCGCTCGAGAGGTCCTCGGGGGCGGCGACGAGCTCGATGCCCGGGTGCTTGCGGCGCAGCGCCTCGAGCGTCTCCCAGTGGGAGGAGGAGCGGCGCACCACCACCCGGCGACCCACCAGGTCGGCCGGTCCGCGCAGGGGGACGTCGTCGGCGCGGCACACGATCTGCTGGCGCACCACCGCGACCGGTGCGGAGAAGGAGACACGCTCGCGCCGCGAAGGGGTGACGGTGAGGTTGTCCACCACCAGGTCGCCGCGTCCCGCCAGCAGCGCGGGCAGCAGCTCGTCGAAGGTGTCGACGTAGACCCACTCGACGGCCACGCCGAGCTCGCGCGCCAGCTTCGCTGCGTAGGCCCGTTCGCTCTCGACCGGCCGGCCTCGGCGCGGCAGGTGCTCGGTCCCGTTCTGACGCGGCAGCAGGACGCGCAGGCTGCTCCGCTCGCGGATCGCCACCAGGTCGTCGCCCGGATCCGCGGCGACGAGCAGCGCCGCGGAGATCGCGCACAGGAGGACGAGCGTACACCGCACTCCGGTCCGAACGCCGCGCTGTCCCCGACGCGTCGCGCCCGCCCCGTGCATCCGGCGATTCTCGCCTCCTCGCCGGGCCGGCGCAAAGGCCGCGGGGCTCGCCGGGCGGCGCTCAGCCGCGCGGGGGAAGGGGCAGGAAGGCGCTGGTGCGGCGCACGTAGTCGGCGTACTCGGGACGGCGCTTCCCGATCGACCGTTCCAGCAGCGCCACCCCGGAGACCCGCAGCAAGAGGACGGTCAAGAGCAGCGGAGAGAGAATGGTCCAGCGCCCCAGCGGCGTGGCCGCCGCGATCGCGTAGAGACCCCACCAGACGCAGCAGTCGCCGAAGTAGTTGGGATGCCGGGTGTAGCGCCACAGGCCGCGATCGAGCACGCGGCCGTGGCTGGCCGGGTCGGCGCGGAATCGCGCGAGCTGGACGTCGCCCACCGTCTCGAAGAAGAGCCCGAGCGCCACCAGCGCGGCACCGAGCGCGTCGAGCGCTCCGAGCGCCCCGCCCGCCGAGACGTGCACCGCCTGCACCGGCCACGACACCAGCCACATCAGTACGCCCTGGAGGCCGAACACGGTCGCCGCGCTCACCAGGGGGAAGCGGGCGCCCCAGTGCCGTCGCATCGCCTGGTAGCGGGGATCCTCGCCGCGGCCGTGATTGCGCCAGAAGAGATAGGCACCTAGACGGACACCCCAGAGTGTCACCGCCGCGGTCGCCAGGACGCGTCGCGCCCCGTCTCCGCCGGTACCGAGCCACGCTGCGCAGGCGGCGATCAGCGCGAAGCCCGGTCCCCACCAGATGTCGACGATGCTGGCGTTGCGCAGGGCGAGGGAGGTCAGCCAGAGCGCGAGCATCGCCGTCAGGGAGACCGCGAGCGTGACGGCGAACAGGGGGACGGCGTCCATGGGAGCCTCCTCGATCCGGGACCAGACTACGACGGCTCGGGGCCCGGCGCCCCGCCCGCCGCCAGCGCGTGGCGACGCAGCTTTCCCGCCGCCGTGCGCGGCAGGGAGGCCACCCGGTGGAAGGCCACGGGCACCTTGTAGCCGGCCAGCCGCTCGCGGCAGAAGCGGCGCAGCGCCTCGTCGTCGGCCGAGCGGTCCCGGCGCGCCACCCACCACGCAGCGGGCCGCGAGCCGAAGACCGGGTCGGCCACGCCGGCGACGCCGACCTCGGCGATCGCCGGGTGGGCGAGGAGCACCGCCTCGACCTCGGCCGGGTACACATTCTCGCCGCCGGACACGATCAGGTCGCTGCGCCGGTCGAGCACGTGCAGATTCCCCTCCGCGTCGAGCCGCCCGACGTCGCCCGTGCGCAGCCAGCCCCCGCGCAGCGTCTCGGCGGTCGCCTCGGTTCGGCGCCAGTAGCCCGCCATCACCGTCGGCCCGCGCAGGCAGATCTCGCCGACCTCGTCCGCCCCCCGCCAGCGATCGGCCTCGCCGGCGATCCGCAGCTCCGTGCCGGGCAGCGGGGCGAGCCCCGCCTGGACGCACGCGTCGGGTGGGCGCGTCGCGACCTGGGAGGTGGCCTCGGTCAGGCCGTAGGTCGGCGCCACGGGGAGCCCGGCCGCCGCCGCTCGCTCGAGCAGCGGCGCCGGGACCGGCCCGCCGCCGAGCAGAACGAAGCGCAGAGTGGGCGCGGGCGGGCGGTCGCCGCGCGCGTCGAGCACGCGCGCGAGCATCGTGGCCGTGAGCGAGACCGCGCTGACGCCCTCGCGGTCGAGGGCGTGGTTCACCCGCTCGACGTCGAAGCGCGCGTGCACGGTGATCGAGGCGCCGTAGAGCACGCTGCGCCACACGATCGCGAGTCCCCCGACGTGGAAGAGCGGCAGACAGGCGAGCCAGCGATCGCCGGGCAGCGCGCCGAGATGGAAGGCGGAGGCGGTCGCGCTGGCGAGGAAGTTGTGCGGGGTGAGCAGGGCGCCCTTCGGGCGGCCGGTGGTGCCCGACGTGTAGACGAGGGTGGAGGGCGCGCGGCCGTCGTCGGGCGGGCGGGCCGGGGCGGCGGTGCGGGGGTGCGGCGCGCCGGAGCGATCCGCGAGCCCGGCGAGCGCGCGCGTCGGCACGCCCACGCCGGCCGCTGCGGCGAGCGCGACCTCGGCGGAGGCGTCGTGGACCAGCAGCCGCGCCTGGGCGTCGGCGAGTTGGAACGCCAGCTCCTCGCGCTGGAGCCGGGTGTTGAGCGGCACCAGCAGGGCGCCCCGGCGCCGCGCCGCGTGGATCAGCGCGACGGTGTCGCCGCCGCCCGCCAGCCAGACGGCGAGGCGGTCGCCCGGGCCGACGCCCGCCGCGCCCAGGCCGTGCGCCAGCAGCTGCGCGCGCGCGTCGAGGGCCGCGTAGTCGAGCTGCGCACCACCTTCGCACAGGGCGACGCGATGCGGTGTCCGCCGCGCGCGCTCGGCGAGCCAGTCGCCGCCGATCACGCCGCGATCCCCAGACCGGGACCCGGCGGGACGGGTCGCGCGCCATCTTCGACCGGCGCGCGCTCCGCCAGGTCGCGCGCGAGCGCCGGGCCGAGCCCGGCCGGCAGCGCGTCGGGGAGCGCGGCGGCCAGGGCCAACGCCGCGGAGGCGCCGACGGCGGTGTCGAGGAATCC
>Ga0315553_10000215_pt1 | contig 52111 bp, 42 predicted proteins | sample SalMarSW160140MG_FD_203099 | JGI IMG/M metagenome (GOLD analysis project Ga0315553, IMG submission 203099) | Salt marsh sediment microbial communities from the Plum Island Ecosystem LTER, Massachusetts, United States - Salt Marsh Sediment SW1601-40 ...
CCTGATCAGCGGCGTGTTGCCGATCGCGTCGGTGAATCCATCTCGTACGTCCAAGCTCGGCTCCTCCGGTGAGTCTACGAAAGACCCGCGGCGCGGCGGATCGTCGCCCGGTCGCGCGGATCGAGGGTCAGCTCGAGCGCGAGCTCGATCGCGCGCGGGCTCATCTTGCGCAGCGTCTTCGCCGTCACGTCGAGCAGCTTCTCCTCGACGAGACGCTCGGCGATCTCGCGGTACTGCGTCTCGAGGAACACCAGACACAAGGCGTCCTCGAGCACCTGGGCCTCGGCGTCGCCGCGCGCCAGCCCGCGCTTGTGCAGCAGGTCGGCGACGCGGCGGATCGTCGGCTCGTCGTAGCCGTGCTCGGCGAGGATCGCGCTCGCCTCCTCGGCGTGGAGGTCCTGCAGCGCGCGGCGCCAGCGCAGGTAGCCCTCGCGTCCCTCCGGATATCCGGCGCGCGGGATCGCCCAGCGGCGCAGATGGTGGGCGCGGCCGGCGAGCTGGAGCGCCTCGCTCGCCTCGGGGGCCAGCCGGGCGATCCACTCCGAGACCAGCTCGGCGTGGGCCCGCTCTTTCGGTCGGCGCGCGCCGCGCACGACGATCGTCTGGGGATCGTCCGCGTTGGCGGCGTCGATGGCCTCGAGCGCGCTGCGCAGCCGCTCCTCGCCCATCGCGTGCCCGCCCCTAGTAGGAAGTGAGGCTGGGATCGACGCGCGCGATCCAGGCGAGGATGCCGCCCTGCACGTTCCAGACGTTGCCGAAGCCCGCCTCGCGCATGGCCTGCACCGCCTTGGCGCTGCGACCGCCGCTGCGGCAGTGCACGACGATGTGGGCGTCCTTGTCGAGCTCTTCCAGGCTGCCGGCGAGCGTCCCGAGCGGGATCAGCCTGCCCTCGAGGTGGCAGATCTCGTACTCGTGGGGCTCGCGCACGTCGACCAGCACGAACTCGGCGCCCTCGTCGCGCAGCCTCTTCAGATCCTCGACGCTGATGTCCCAGGGGCTCTGCTGCGCCATCACGCTTGCTCCAGACGGGAAGCCAGGGTCGCCACGTCGGCGTCGCCGCCCGAGATCCGCAGGGTCAGCATGCGGCGCGGATCGGACGCCGACCCGGCATCGCGCTCGAGCCGCGCGCCGTCGCCGAACAGGACGGCGACCACCGGCTCGAGCACCTTGATCACCGACTCGGCCGCCTCGGCGGTGTTGGGCGTGACCAGCCGGTCGGGGAAGGCGATCTGGAGCTCCGCGCCGGTGAAGCCCAGCTTCGCCTGGGCCTCGGCCTCGAGCGCCTGAGCCGTGGCGAGCGTCATCCCCAGAGTGTCGCGGAACAGCGCCGCGAGGTCGCGGCCGCCCGCGCGCTTGCGGGTCGTCAGCAGACCGGTGCGACCTCCCGTGCGGTCGATTCCGTAGTCGACGTCGTGGCCGATCAGGATCACGCCCGGGCCGTCGGGCACGTGCGCGTAGTCGGCGACGTCGATCAACAGGCCCGGCACCGACCCCTGCTGGATGAAGCGGTGGAAGACCGCGATGAAGGGCTGCAGCTCGTGGAGCCCCAGCGTGCGGTTGGCGAAGAGCTTGATGGCGATGCGTCGGGGACTCATGGACCTCTCGCTGGGCTGGCGGTGGACCTCGTTCACGCCTCGGCGGGAGCCTCGGCGGCACTCACGGCGGTGCCCGCGCCGGGGATCGGGGGCACGCTGGCGGCCGCCGACTCGCGCGCCTCGCAGGCGTGCGCGGCTTCGATGAAGAGCTGGGCCTCCTCGACCCGCTGGGCCGCCGCCTCGGCGCTCGGGCTCTGCGCGCCGTTCGCGTGGCGGTCGAGCAGGTAGCGCCCGAAGGTCCCCTTCGCGAAGCGGTCGAAGAAGCGCTCGCTGTCGAAGAAGCGCTTCTTCCACTCGGCGACGATCTCGTCCGGATCCCAGGTGACGTCGATGTACTCGGTGCGCACCAGTGCCCGGGCCGCCGTCAGCATGGCCGAGTAGGCCAGCTCCTCGGCGCCCTCGGGATCGCCCTCGTCGAGGGCCACCTGGGCGTCGAAGGCCTGCGACTCGGCCTTCACCACCTCGATGCCGAACAGCGACACCACCTCGCCGGCGCACTCGCCGACGCCGAGGTCGCCGATCGTGAACTCGCGCACGTCGCTCCAATCGCTGTAGAACGTGGTGTCCTCGGCGTAGGGAGGCACCGCCATGAAGGGCTTGATCAGCTCCTTCACGTTGCGCTTGCCCATGCGCGCGATCCACGCCTGGAAGCTCTCGCTGCTCTCGCGGCCGTGGGCGTAGGCGTCGGTCAGCGCGTCCAGCGTCTCGGGAATCGCCTTGCTGGGCACCGATCCGACCGCGAGGCCGTAGCTGCCGGCATTCTCGGTCCACTGGCCGCCCAGGATCACCTGGAAGTGGGGCACGGTGCGCCCGTCGATCTTGCGGCTGTTGCCGTAGAAGCCGATGTCGGCGACGTGGTGCTGGCCGCAGCTGTTGAAGCAGCCCGAGACCTTGATCTTGAGGCTCTTCACCGCCGACGGCAGCGACGCCGACTTCGCCGCCAGCCGCGTGCGCAGCTCCCCGCCGAGCCCGCGGCTCGCCGAGATGCCGAGCTTGCAGGTGTCGGTGCCCGGGCACGTGGTGACGTCGACGATCGTGGTCGCGCCGGGGGCGGCGAGGCCGATTTCCTGGAGGGCGACGTGGACGGCGGGGAGGTCCGCGTCCGAGACGAAGCGCAGCGCGATGTTCTGCTCGACCGTGGTGCGCAGGTTGTCGCCGACGTACTGGCGGGCGAGGTCCGAGAGACCGCGCGCCTGGTCGGCGGTGAGGTCGCCGAGGGGCAGGTTCAGCATCACCACCGAATAGCCGGGCTGGCGCTGCGGACTGACATTGGTGGCGAGCCATTCCTCGAAGCCCGCGCGGCGGCCCTCCTGGGGGATCCGGGATCCCGCCTCGCGAGGCGCGTCGCCGCCCGTGCGCGGCATCTCCTCGAGGAAGGCGGTCCAGCGGTCGTCGTGGGGCAGCGTCTTGCGCTCCTCCTCGACGAGGCGGCGGAACTCCTCGATGCCGAGCTTCGAGACCAGGAACTTGATCCGCGCGCGACCTCGGTTCTGCTTCTCGCCCAGGCGCGCGAACACGCGCGCGACCGCCTGGATCTGCGGAAGGAGCTCGCTCTCGGGTGTGAACTCCGAGAGCACCTTCGCCTGGTGGGGAACGGCGCCGAGACCGCCACCCACGACCACCTTGAAGCCGCGAACGCCGTCCACGACCCGCGACACGAAGCCGGCGTCGTGCATCTGCACCAGACCGCACGCCTCGTGCTCGCAGCCCGAGAAGGCGGGCTTGAACTTGCGGCCGAAGTCCTGCACGTCCGGATGGCCGAGCAGGAAGCTCATCAGCGCCTGGGCGTAGGGGGAGACGTCGAAGGCCTCGGTCTTGCAGACGCCGGCGAGCGGACAGGCGGTGACGTTGCGCACCGAGTTGCCACAGGCCTCGCGCGTGGTGATCCCGACGGCGGCGAGGCGTCGCATCAGGTCGGGCGTGTCCTCGATGTGGACGAAGTGGAGCTGCACGTCCTGGCGGGTGGTGATGTGGAGGATGGCGTCGGAGTACTCCTCGGCGAGCGCGGCCAGCACGTCCAGCTGGTCGGGCGAGACGCCGCCGTAGGGGATCTTGATCCGCTGCATGCCGGGCGCGTCCCAGACGGTGTCGGGGCCCTTGGTGGGCTTCTCGTCGAAGGCGAGCACGCGCTCGGCGATGCCGTCGTGACGCTTGCCGTTGTCGTACCGCTGGCCGTACACGCCGCGGCGAAGGCGCGTCTCCGCGAACACCTTTTCCTCGATCCGCCCCTTCTTGCGCAGCTGGAGCTGACCGTCGAACTGGTCGATCTCCTCGGCCCAGCCCGGATCGAGGCGATCCGAGAGCACCTCCTTCCAGGAAGAGGGGGACTTCGGAGCGTGTGCGTCGCCGGCCATGACGTCTCCCGAGCCGACCCCGGGGCGGGGTCCAGTCGGCGGTTGGAGGATTGGCGGTTCGGGGTTGCCCGCGCAGCCCGGGCAGGGCGCCGCCCGGCAGTCTACGCGATCGAGGGCCCGCCGCGCGGCGAGCCGACGAAGGACGACAGTCTAGTCCCGTCGGGCCGCGTATTCAACTAATTCCTACTAAATAACCGTTTAATAGGACGGTTTGAGAAATCCATGCAAGAAAGAGATGATAGGATCGTGCACCGGTACTGTTCAACGCCAGTGGGAGGATAATCACCGGTTGTATGCCGTATAATTTTGGCCGCCGACCGGGCAGGCCCGAGGTGGGACCGGGCGCGTTACGCTCCGCCGCCCTGGTTGCCCGCCATGAATCCCCGTCCCCGACGATCCCGGCTCGGCCTCTGCCTCCTCGCGGGGCTGTGCGTCCTGGCGGGGCTCGGCTGCGCGCAGCTCGGCGGCGAGCGCGTGCTCGGGGCCACCGAGATCGTCCACGTCCCGGCGGCGGATCTGGACTTCCTGGCGATTGTCGACACGGGCGCCTTCCGCACCTCGATCCACGCCCTCGACATTCGGATCCCCGACGCCGAGACGCGCATGCGCGACAACGTCGGCAAGCCGATCGAGTTCCTGCTGGTGAACGAGCGCGGGCGCGGGCGGCGCGTGCGCTCCACGGTGGCCGACGTACTGCCGGTCCGCACCTCGCACGGAACCGAGTGGCGCTACGTGGTGCCGCTACGGCTGCGCTGGCGCGACGTGGAGAAGCAGGTGCTCGTAAACCTCCGAGATCGCACACCGATGACCTACAAGCTGCTGCTCGGTCGCGACTTCTTGAAGGGCGACTTCGTCGTGGACGTGAGCCGCAACGCGGTGGACTAGCGGGCCGCAGAATCCCTTCCCAGATCGCATCCCGATGGGGTTAGAATGCTCGGGACTGCCGATTCGTGCCTCCAGGGGCTCGAAGGAGGACCCCATGGCCCGGCGCTCCTCGGCCCGACGAGCCGCACGTTCGCTGTATCGCTTCGCCCCGTGGCTGGTCCTGTTATGCGCCGGCCCGGCGCTCGCTCAGCCTTCCTACCAGCTCTTCGAGAGCGGTCCGGTGCGTCCGGTGGCGCTGTCGCCGGATGGCCAGAAGCTGTTCGTCGCCAACACTCCCGACGGATACCTCGAGATCTTCGACGTCGGCGCCGGCGGGCTGCTCACGCCCAGCGCCAGCGTTCCCGTCGGTCTCGAACCCGTCGCCGTCGCCGCCCGCGACGACGGCCAGGTCTGGGTGGTCAACCACCTCTCGGACAGCGTGAGCATCGTCGACGTCGCGAGCTCCCCGCCCCGCGTCGTTCGGACGCTGCTGGTGGGCGACGAGCCGCGCGACATCGTGTTCGCCGGGTCGCCGAAGCGCGCCTTCGTGACGACGGCCCACCGCGGTCAGCAGCGCACCGACCCCTCGATCGGGGCGGTCGCGGGCGCGGGCGATCCGCAGCTCACCGCCGCGGGCATCGGGCGGGCCGACGTGTGGGTGTTCGACGCGGCCACCCCTGGAGCCGCCTTCGGCGGCCTGCCTGCCCGCATCCTCACCTTCTTCGCCGACACCCCGCGCGCCCTCGCCACCGACGGCACCACCGTCTACGTCGCGGCCTTCCACTCGGGCAACCAGACCACCGCCATACGCGAGCCGGTGGTTCCGGACAGCTTCGTGACCGGCTGCGGGGGAGGCGGCGCCGGTGCCGGCGTGCCCGGCCCGTCCACGAACGCGGACGGCGCTCCGGCGCCCCAGACCGGTGTCCTGGTCAAGTTCGACGGCGCGAACTGGGTCGACGCGCTGGGCTGCACCTGGAACGTTCCCTTCAACCTGCCCGACCATGACGTGTTCGCAGTCGACGCGAACACGCTGACGGCGGGCACGGTGTTCGACCACGTGGGGACGATCCTGTTCAACATGGCGGTGAACCCGGTGACCGGGAAGATCTACGTCACGAACACGGAGTCCCCCAACGACGTCCGCTTCGAGGGGCCCGGCGTGTTCGGCGGCTCGACGGTCCAGGGCCATCTCTCCGAGTCCCGGATCAGCGTCCTCGACCCGGCCGGCCCGTCGGTGGACCCCCAGCACCTGAACCAGCACATCGACTACGGCCAGCTCCACACCGACGCGGGGGCCAACCACGCCGCGATCGACGCCCAGATCCCCCACAGCCTGGCGACACCGCTGCAGGTGGTCGTCTCGGGGGACCAGAAGGTCTACGTGGCGGCCTTCGGCTCGGCGAAGATCGGCGTCTTCGACGTCGCCCAGATCGAGGACCCCGCCTTCGAGGTCGACTTCGACCCGACCACGGCCAGCGCCGGGTACATCGCCACCGGCGGCGGACCCGCCGGGCTGGCGCTGAGCGCCGGCGACGACCGCCTGTACGTGCTGACGCGCTTCGACCAGCAGGTCGCCGTGATCGACGCGCACGTCGGAACGACGCTGCAGCGCGTGCGGCTGCCGAGCCCCGAGCCCGCGTCGGTGGTGGAGGGGCGCCCCTTCCTCTACGACGCCGTCGCGACCTCGGGCAACGGCGAGACCTCCTGCGCGAGCTGCCACATCTTCGGCGACTTCGACAGCCTCGCCTGGAACCTCGGCAACCCCGACGACGTCGTCTCGACGAACAACCAGCCCGGCGCCACACCCCTGCTCCCCGTGGCGACGACCTTCCACCCGATGAAGGGCCCGATGACGACCCAGACCCTGCGCGGGCTGGCCAATCACGGCGCGATGCACTGGCGCGGTGACCGGCTCGACGGGTTCTTCGGCACCGATCCCTGCACCGGCTCTTCACTCAGCAATGCGCCCTGCGACGAGGACCATTCCTTCCGCAACTTCATCGTCGCCTTCGAGGGGCTGATCGGACACAACGGCCTGATCGCCACCAGCGACATGCAGAAGTTCGCCGACTTCGCGCTCCAGCTGATGCTGCCGCCGAATCCGGTGGCGCGACTCGACGGCACCCAGACCGCCGCGCAGGCAAGCGGCGAGGCGAACTACTTCAGCTGCGGCCCCGGGGAGTGCGGCGGGCCGAACAGCCCGGGAACCACCGATACCGTCGAGGACTGCGACGGCTGCCACAACCTCGACCCGGCCCTGGGCTTCTTCGGATCGGGCGGCGAGCAGACCTTCGAGGGCGAGCCCCAGAACTTCAAGGTGGCCCAGCTGCGCAACGCGTACACGAAGATCGGGATGTTCTCGCTGTCGGGCGATCAGGTGCGCGGCTTCGGCTTTCTCCACGACGGCTCGGTGGATACCCTGAATAGCTTCCTGCAGGCCGCGGTCTTCAACCTGACCCCGACGCAGGAGCAGCAGCTCGAACAGTTCGTCCTCGCGTTCCCGACCGATCTGGCACCGGTGGTGGGACAGCAGGTGAGCATCGGGCCGGGAAACCCGGGAAGCTTCGGAATCGGCACCGACGCGGCGGTGCGCCTCACCCTGCTCGAGCAGCGCGCCGCGGCGACCTACGACTCGTTCATGCTCGGCGGCGCGGTCCCCGAGTGCGATCTGGTGGCGAGCACCGTCGAGTCGGGCGTCGCGCGCGGCTACCTGCGCCAGTCCAGCGGCGACTTCCTTCCCGACGACGGCGGCCCCGCCATCTCCGAGGCGAGCCTGCGGGCGAAGGCCGACCCGGGCGGGGACGCCCAGGACCTGCAGTTCACCTGTGTGCCGCCGGGATCGGGGACGCGCGTCGCGATCGACCGCGACGAGGACTCGGTCCTCAACGGCCTCGACAACTGCCCCGCCTGGCCCAACGGCTCGACCCAGGGCACCTGCACGGCCGGCGACGCGGCGCTGCTCGGCGCGCGCTGCACGTCCTCGGGCGCCTGCGGCAGCGGCGGCTTCTGCTCCCAGGCCCAGGAGGACGGCGACTCCAACGGCGTGGGCGACGCCTGCGAGCCGATGTTCCTGCCCGAGCCCGATGCGTGGCTCGCCCTGGCGCTGGGCTGGGGCCTCCTCGGCGCGCTCGGCTTCGCGCGGGGCCGGTCACGCGCGCGCCGCGCGCAGGGCGCGTAGCCGATCGATCATCGAGGCGCAGGTGGAGGCGACGAGCGCCCAGCCGAGGGCGCGTACGAGCGCGGGGCCGGGCCAGGCGAGCGCGAGGGCGTCGCGGACGATCGGCAACCCCACGATCGCGTAGTAGGCGAGACCGTTCCAGCGCCCGAGGCGGCTCGGGCGCAGGCCCGACGCCGCGAGCGCCCGCGAGTCCAACGCGTACTGGGTGAAGGCCAGCGCGATCAGCACCGGCAGCGGGATCGGCAGCGCTCCGCCGACGGCGAGTGCCGCCGTCCCCGCCGTCACGAAGGTGGCGTCGACGGCGTGATCGGCGAACCCGCCGAAGGGCGTGGTCTCGGCGAAGCGCCGCGCTACCCAGCCATCCGCGAGATCGGTGGCGACCGCGAGCAGGAACAGCCCGGCCGCCGCCTGTGCCTCGCGACCGATCACCGCGGCGGCGAGCAGCGGCGCCAGCGCGAGGCGCAGCAGCGTCAGCGCATTGGCGCGCGTCGCCCAGCTCGCGGTGGCGCTCATGCGACGAATGTCACCCGCGCCGCCTCCGCTGTCTACCGGCCCGGGAATGCACGGCTACAGTTCGCGCGCATGCGCGCCGCGATCCCCCATCCTGCCCGCTACCTCGTCCTGGCTGCGCTGTTCGGGGCGCTCGCCTGTTCCGCCGGCGAGGAGCCGAAGCTCTCCCCGCTCGCGCGTCAGGGCCGGGACGTGTACCAGAGCGTGTGCGTCGCCTGTCACAACGGCGATCCGAACCGGGACGGGGCCGTCGGGCCGGCGAACGCCGGCGCGTCGCGGGAGCTGCTCGAGGCGAAGGTGCTCCGCGGCGAGTACCCGCCCGGGTACCAGCCGAAGCGACCGGACAGCCACGCGATGCCGCCGCTCCCCTATCTGAAGGACCAGATCCCCGCGCTCGCCGCCTACCTCGCCGAGGTGAAGGACTAGGACGGCTTCGACGCGAAGCGGGTGCCCGCGATCAGCGCGGCGCCCCCGTCGTCGAGCACGCCGCGCGCCCGGGCCCGCTCCTCGAAGCGGCCGCGATCCGCGAGGGCGAGCTCCACACCGACCAGCCCCTCTCCCGAGGCACCCGGCACGAAGGCGATGCGACCGCCGCGCGGGAGCGGGATCGCGATCCGTCCCGCCGTCTCGCGTTCGGAAGCGATCCCGAGCAGCGCGCTCCAGCGCGCCGCGAGGTGCTCGGGATCGGGGCTCTCGAGCACCGCGCCGGTGATCGCCGTTGCCGTGCCCGTGCACACGTGCTGGCGCCAGACGGGACCCGCCCAGTGCCAGTCCTCCCAGACGGGCATGGCGTCGAGGGAGACGATCGCCCCCAGCTCGCGCGGGTGGAAGTGCGCGGTGCGAGATCCCTCGCGCTCGCCCTCCCACACCTTCTTCGCGCCGCCCGCCTCCGCGCGAGCGACCTCCCGGTCGAAGGCCGCCCGGTCGTCGCACTGGAGGATCACCATGTAGCCGGCGTCGCCGCCGCGCTTGGCGATCCAGCGCCGGGCGGTGGCGTCCTCGCGCACCGGCGACACCACCTCGAGGAAGGTGTCGCCGATCGCCATCAGGGCGTTCTCCAGACCGAACACGCCCACCCCCGGGTCGCGGAAGCACACCTCGAGACCGAGGACGTCGGTGATCGTCTCGACGGTCGCGCCGAGATCGGTGGCGGCGAGAGCGATCTGTCGCAGGCGCACGGTGGGTCGGGCTACAGGAACGACATCAGCAGATAAAGGACGATCGCCAGCACGAAGCCCGCGTGAATGGTTCCGCTCACCGTGGCGAGCGGCTTCTGGCGGCCCTGCCCGGTGCCGACCAGGCAGTTCACCTCGACCGCCAGGATCACGATCAGCGCCACCACCCAGTACAGGCCGGTATTGCCTCCCATCGGCAGCGAGGGGAAGTTCGCGGCGGCGACCATGAAGAAGAGCATCGGGATCGAGAACAGGGTGTTCGTGCGCGACGCGAGCCCGGCGCGCGCGCCCCGGGGTCCGGCGGCCGGGTCGGCCTCGCCGCCCGCGGCGACCTTCTCGGCGTTCGCGATCACCACCTGCTGCGCGGGCCAGATCACGAACCACACGTTCGCCCACATCAGCGTTCCCATCAGCGCGCCGGTCAGGATCAGCGTCATGTAGCCGCTCGAGAGCGGAACGGAGTCGTGGCCCCACTTCGTCAGCAGGATCAGCAGGCCGGTGAGGAAGGTGAACATCGCGCCCCAGCGGAACCACCAGAGGGCGTTCGGCACCAGCCCGCGCGTCATCGCGCTCTTCGCCTGGCCTCCCAGCTCGCTGCCGAAGAAGGGCGTCTGCACGAAGTTGAAGTAGTAGAGTATCCCGATCCAGGTGATGCCGGAAAGCACGTGAAACCAGCGGAGGAGGACGTACCAGCCCTCCATGCTCAGGATCTCCATGTGGACCTCTCCTTCGTGCGCGCGAGCACCGCGGGGCGCTCGTCGCGAAACGGTTCTCACCCGGTCGAGGGCGCGGGCCCCATTCTACCGATGGAAGCCGCCGATGGAACGGGCCTTTTGAGACCCATCCTGCAGATCGCTAGGGCTTGTCCTTCCCGAACAGGCACATCGAGAAGTACTGGGAGCCGCCGCCGTAGGCGTGGCCCATCGCCACCCGGGCGCCGTCCACCTGATGCTGGCCGGCCTGGCCGCGCACCTGCATCGCCGCCTCCGCGTAGCGGACCATCCCCGAGGCGCCGATCGCGTTCGAGGACAGCACACCGCCGCTCATGTTGACGGGCAGGTCGCCGTCGAGGGCGGTGGCGCCTTCGTAGACCATCTTCCAGCCCTCGCCCTCGGGCGCGAAGCCCAGATTCTCCATCCACATCGCCTCGAACCAGCTGAAGGGCACGTAGATCTCGGCGCAGTCGATCTGCTTGCGCGGGTCCGTGATCCCTGCCTTCTTGTAGAGGTCCGCCGCGGCGAGGCGACCGGCCTGCGGATTGACGGCGTCGCGGCCCGGGAACTGGTTGGGCTCGCTGCGCATCGAGGTCGCGTGCACCCAGGCGGGCGGTGTCGGCGCCCGCTCCGCCAGCGACTCCTTCGCCAGCACCATCGCGCAGGCGCCGTCCGAGGAGGGGCAGCTCTCCAGGTAGCGGATCGGATCCCAGAGCATCGGCGAGTTGGCGATCTTGTCGAAGTCGATGTCGGGGATCTGGAGGTGTGCGTAGGGATTCAGCAGGGCGTTCTTGCGGTCCTTCAGCGCGGTGCGGATGCCCGTGTCCTCGGGCGCACCGGAGCGCTCGATGTAGGCGCGGATCAGCGGCGCGAAGTAGCCGCCGGCTCCGGCGACCACCGCCACCGAGAAGGGCGGAGAGAGCGACAGGCCCCACATCGCGTTGCTCTCCGACTGCTTCTCCCAGCCGATCGTCAACACGCGGTCGTGGATGCCGGCGTGGATCAGGCTCATCGCGACGTTCGCGGTCGAGCCGCCGACGCTGCCGGCAGTGTGTACGCGCAAGAGCGGCTTCCCCGTGGCCCCGACCGCGTCGGCGAGGTAGTTCTCGGGAAGCATCACCCCTTCGAACATGTCGGGGGCCTTGCCGATCACGACCGCGTCGATATCGGCGAAGGTGAGCTCCGCGTCCTCGAGCGCCCGCAGCGCCGCCTCGCGCAGCAGTCCCGGCATCGAAACGTCGATCCGCTTCGCGTCGTACTTGGTCTGTCCGATTCCGATGACGCCGCACAGCTCGGCCATCGCTCAGTCCCCCTCCAGAACGCAGACGAGGTTCTGTTGCAGGCAGTGTCCCTGGGTGGCGTGGGCCACGGCGCGATCGCCGTCGCCGGCCGCGATCCGCGCGAAGGCGTCGCCGATCCGGTTCAGGCCGCAGGAGAACAGCGCGCGCGTGCACAGCGATCCGCCCGACGGGTTGATCCGCACGTCGTCGCCCAGGGCGAGCGACTCGCGCAGGATCAGCTCCTGATGGGTGTAGGGAGCGTCGAGCTCGGCGAAATCGATCCGTCCGCGTCCGACTCCCGCCTTCGCCGCCGCCAGCTCGGCCGACGGCGCGCGCGTCAGGTCGCGAACGCCCAGGGCGGGAGGATCGATCCGATGCTCGATGCCGCGGATCCAGACCGGCCGCTTCGCGAGCTTGCGCGCGAGGTCGCCCGCGGCGATCACCATCGCGGTGGCGCCGTCGCAGTTGGTCGGACAATCGTGGTCGCGCAGCGGCGAGGTGCGGTAGGGCTCGGCGAGCAGCTTCTCGACGTCGAAGTCGCCCTTGGCGACGGCGTGGGGGTTGTCGACCGCGTCCCGCAAACTGCGTGCGGCCACCTCGGCCAGGTCGCGCTCGCCGCGACCCGAGCGCTCGAGATAGAGCCGCGCCTGGATGCCGGCGATGCTGTCGGCATCGGGCCAGAGCTGGGTGGTGCAGTAGGGATCGAGCTGGAGTGCCAGGACCTCGGCGAGGTCGCCGGGGGAGGTCTTGCCGAAGGAGTAGATGATCGCGGACTCCACCTCGCCGGTCTGGATCTTCACCCAGGCCTCGTACAGCGCCCAGGCGCCGTCCATCTCGACGTGGGACTCCTTGATCGGCGGCCACGCGCCGACGCCGTCGAGCGCCATCACGAAGGCGAAGGGCTGCCCCTGGAGGAAGTCGCTCGAGCCCGAGCAGGTGAAGCCGATCTCGGTGCGCGGAAGGCCGCTCTCCTTCACCGCCTCCTTCACCACGGGCAGCAGGATCTCCACCTCGTTCCGCGTCTCCGCGAGGGCGTTGGACTGTGCGAACGAGACGATGCCGACGTCCCGCATCAGGTGTTCTCCTTGATCTTCTCGTAGGGCACGTCGGGCTCATCGATCGGCTCGAAGTACTCGATGCTCGACACGCTCGGCGCGAGCTTCGCGTCGTCGACCCACTTCGCGCGCACGCGCATCCCGATCCGCACCTGGTCGAGGGGGCAGTTCTGGAGCACGTGGAAGAAGCCCACGCTGGCGCCATCGAGCAGGACGTTGACGCACACGTAGGGCAGCTCGAACTTGATGTTCTCCGAGGGGACGCGGATCACCGAGTAGGTGACGACGGTGCCCTTGTCGGACACCTCGACGGCCTCCTGGGCGAGCTCGGAAGTCCGCGGGTCGGCGCCGCGCGGGGGCACCAGCACCGGCTGTCCGGGACCCGTGCGGGCGCCGATGATCTTCTTCTGCTCGAGTCCGCGCAGGAACAGCGTCGCGGCGCGGCCGGCGGTGAAGTCGTACTCGAGCCGAACCGGGGTGATGATCGCCTTGATCGGATTCGCAGAGCCGGCCGAGTCGCTCATGACTCCTCCAGGTCGAAGCACACCACGTCGTTGATGCCGCCCTTCGGCTCGGCGGCCCAGCGCGGCACGACGCGCTTGCCGACGGCGAGTCGCGACTCATCCCGCGCATCGACGGCGTGGAGGAGCGGCACGTCGGCTCCGTCGAGCCGGATCAGCGCGTAGGCGAAGGGGCGGTCGAGCGGCTGCTTCTTCCGCGGCTTCGACACCCACGACCAGGACACGACCTCGCCGCCCGGCCCGACGGGCACCCACTCGGAGAGCGCCTCGCCCGTGTGCGGGTCGTATTCTTGGGGCGGAACCAGCACCTTGCCGGCGCGCGTCTTGATGCCCTCGAACTGTCGGTCGCGCAGACTGGTGAAGAAGCGCGAGAGCACGGGACCGAGGGATCGCTTGTACGGATACTCCAGGACGTGCGGTCCGCGGAGCACCTCGGAGGTTTCGGCCATGGGGACTCCGTCTGCGTGGCGAGCGCACGCGCTCGCGGTGCCGGTGGAGGGCCGGGACGCCTGGGGGGCGTGCGAGCTGGCCGGTTTCCGCCGGGGCGATCACGCTAGCACGAAAGGTTGCGCGGGTGATCGCACTTCGAAGGCTGTATCGATTACCGTCAGGAGATCCTGACCGACGTCCGATGACGAACGGCGGCGCGCATCGCTCGTGAAGTTCGGAAGCGCGCGCGCCGTGGGAGCGAGACGGTGAAGACGAGACGCGCACCGATCTGGATCCTCGCCGTGGCAGCACTCGCCTGCGCCTCGGGCTCGGCGACGGGGACCGGAGCGCCGACGGGTCCGGGCTGGGACGCGGTATCGGAGAACGGACGGCTCGCCGGACGCTTCGCGCCCGACTCGGGCGCCGTTCAGGTCGGCTCCTTCCAGACCTGGACCCTCCAGCTGCGCGGATCGGACGGCGAGGCGGTGTCGGGGGCGGAGATCGCGATCGGCGGCGGCATGCCCGCCCACGGGCACGGGCTTCCGACGCAGCCGCGCGTCACCGCCGAGCTCCCCGGCGGTCGCTATCGCGTCGAGGGCGTGCAGCTCAACATGTACGGCGCCTGGGTGTTCGTCTTCGACGTGCGGACCGCGACGCTCGCCGAGCGGCTGCGCTTCGATCTCGACATCGACTACTGACCATGCGCGCGCTCCGGATGCTCCGACTCCCGATCGCCGCGCTGCTGGCCACCGCGGCGTCGGTCGCCGCGGCCGATCCGGCGACGCACGCGTGGACCGGGCGGGAGCAGCGGATCCTCGCGTCGCTGCGCCTGGTGCGGGCGCTGCCCCCGTCGCCGGGCAACCGCTACGCCGACGACCCGCGCGCCGCCGAGCTCGGTCGGCGCCTCTTCTTCGACCCGGGCTTCAGCGCCAACGGCGAGATCGCGTGCGCGAGCTGCCACCGACCGGCGCTGCACTTCACCGACGGCCGGGCCACGGCCGTCGGCCTCGCCCCCCTGCACCGCAACGCGCCGACCCTGGTCGGCGCCGGGTTCGGCCGCTGGTTCTACTGGGACGGTCGCCGGGACTCGCTGTGGGCCCAGGCGCTCACGCCCCTCGAGGCCCACGACGAGATGGGGGGGAGCCGCATCGGCGTCCTGCGCCGGATCGCGGGCGATCCGCGCTACCGCGCCGACTACGAGGCGATCTTCGGGCCTCTGCCCGAGGCGGTCCTCGACGCGGCGCTGCCCGCGGAGGCCGGTCCGCTCGGCGAAGAGCCGCTGCGCAAGGCCTGGTTCCGCATCGGCGAGCCGACGCGCGACGCGCTCGATCGCGCCTACGCGAACGTCGGCAAGGCGATCGAGGCCTTCGAGCGGACGCTGCTCCCCACCGACTCGCGCTTCGACCGCTATGTCGACGCCGTGCAGGCCGGGGACGACGCCGGCCTGGGGCAGCTCGACGAGCAGGAGGTGGCCGGTCTGCGCCTGTTCATCGATGCCACCCGGACGCAGTGCCTCCAGTGCCACAACGGACCGCAGCTCAGCAACGGCGGCTTCCACAACGTCGGCACCGGCACCTTCTCCGGACCGGCTCTCGACTTCGGCCGTGTGCTCGGAATCCAGGCGGTGCTGATGGACGGCTTCAACTGTCTGGGCCGCTACAGCGACGCCGGCCCCGAGGACTGCGCGCCGCTGCGCTTCCTGAACGCCGACGCGCACGTACCGCTGGAAGGCGCGTTCAAGACGCCGTCGCTGCGCGATGTCGCCGAGACCGCGCCCTATCTACACGACGGCCGCTACGCGACGCTGCGCGAGGTGATCGACCACTACGTCTCGCCACCGGCGGACGTGCCCCACGAGCTGCGCCCGCTCGCGCTCTCGGAGCCGGAGCGGGAGGCGCTGGTGGCGTTCCTGCGCTCGCTGTCGGGAGAGACCCGATGAGGCTCGCCCGGCTCGGGGGAATGCTCGCCCTGGCGTGCATCGCGTGCGGCGGCGCGAGCGCACCGCCGGCCCGCGCGCCGGCGACCTGGTCGGAGTCCGAGCGCTTTCTGCTCGGCACTCTCCGCCTGTCCGAGCTGCCGCCGCCGCCCGGCGATCCCGGGAACCGGCAGGGCGACGACCCGGCGGCCGCAGCCCTCGGCGAACGGCTCTTCTCCGACACCACGCTGAGCCGCAACGGGCAGATCGCGTGCCGCACCTGCCACGAGCCGGAGCGCGCCTTCACCGACGGCCGTCCCACCTCGGTCGGCCTGGCGACGCTGCGCCGCAATGCGCCATCGCTGCTCGACGTCGCCTACGTGCGCTGGCCCTTCCGGGACGGACGCGCCGACAGCCTCTGGTCCCAGGCCCTGGTTCCGCTGGAGGCGCCCGACGAGATGGGCGCGACCCGCACCGCGGTGGTGCGCCGCGTGCTCGACGATCCCGAGCTGACCGCGCTCTACCGCGAGGCCTTCGGGCCGCCGCCCGCGATCCGGTGGTCGGACCTGCCCCCGGACGCCGGGCCCCGCGGCGACGAGGCCGAGCGCGCGGCGTGGCGGGCGCTGTCCGAGCCGACCCGGGAGAGCGTGACCCGCGTGTTCACCGACCTGGGCAAGGCGATCGCCGCCTACGAGCGCACGCTCCGCTCGCGCCCCTCGCGCTTCGACGCCTACGTGGACGCGGTGCTGGCGGGCCGGCCCGACGAGGCCGAGCAGCTCCTTGACCCGCGCGAGGTGGCCGGCCTGCGCGTCTTCATCGGACGCGGGGGCTGCCTCGCCTGCCACCTGGGTCCGCGGCTCACCGACGAGCGCTTCCACAACGTGGGCACGGGCGATCTCGGCACGCCGCACGAGGACCTCGGGCGCGACGCCGGTCGGCGCGCGCTGCTGGAGTTCGAGTTCAACTGCCGGAGCCCCTACCACTCCGACGCCCCGACGGCCGACTGCCGCCACCTCGACCAGATGATGGCGACCGAGATCCAGGCCCTGCTGCGAGGGGCGTTCCGCACCCCGGGACTGCGCAACTTGCCGGCTACCGGGCCCTACATGCACGATGGCCGCCACGCGACACTGGAAGAGGTCGTCGCCTTCTACCGATCCCCGCCCAACAAGGCGGTCGTGATGCACGAGCTGCCCCGGACGCTCGACCTCTCCGACCAGGATGCCGCCGACCTGGCCCACTTCCTGCGCGCACTGGATGGCGGATCGAAGATTCCTTCCCACTGACCCGCTAGGTCCGCGTAACCTGCGGCCCGATCCAGGTCACTAGCTGGGTACAGGCGCGCCGCAACCGGCAGTCAGTCCCGCGGGGAGCCCACTCCCGCGCAGCGGGCGCGCTCCCCGCCGCGAAAGGACCGACCGTGCCCCCCCTGCGCCCCTCGACGCTCCCCGTCTGGCTCCCGCTCGCCCTGCTCCTGCTCGCGACGCCCTCCCGCGCGGACTTCGCCTATCAGGTCTACACCGGCACGTGGAACACGCTGCCGGATTTCACCGTGCTGACCCCGGTGGCGACGGGCACCAGTCCCACGATCGGCGTCTCGGTGACCTCGCTGGTCGACAACTTCGGTCTCCAGTTCACGGGCACGATCACGGTGCCGCAGGCCGGCTCCTATCTCTTCTCCACGACCTCCGACGACGGCAGCGACCTGTCGATCGACGGGGGGCTGGTCGTGAACAACGACGGGCTGCACTCCTCCGCCACGGTCGACGGGACGATCGCGCTGACGGCCGGGACGCACACGCTGCGGGTGCGCTTCTTCGAGAAGACGGGCAGCCAGGTGCTCCAGGTGAACTACGCACCGCCGGGCGGCGGGAAGCGCCCGATCCCCGCCAACGGGTTGCTGGAAGGCCCGCCCGACCCGCACGTGGTCGGCTCCTGGGGTCCCGTGATCCCGTGGCCCCACGTGGCGATCACGGCGGCGAGCCTCGCCGACGGCCGCGTGCTGACCTGGTCCTCGACGGAGATCAACGAGTTCCCGTCCAACCGCGAGTTCACCCACGCCACGCTGTTCGATCCGAGCACGCTCACCTTCCAGACGGTCGACAACGACTTCCACGACATGTTCTGCGCGGGCGTCGCGACCCTGGAGGACGGCCGCATCGTCGCCTCGGGCGGCAATCCCAACGATACGCGCACCACGTCCTTCGATCCGCTCACGCTCCAGTGGCAGGCGCTGGCGAACATGAGCTTCAACCGCTGGTACGGGACCAGCCTGGCGCTGCCGAGCAACGAGGTCTTCTCCACCTTCGCGAACGCCGGCGGCAACACGGCGGAGCGCTACAGCCCCGCGTCGAACAGCTGGACCTACACCAGCGGCGCGACTATGCAGGATCTGGTCAACGAGCAGAACGCGGAGAACGGCCAGAGCACCGTCAACAGCGCCTCGGATCTCCAGTGGTGGGGCCAGATGGCGGTGACCCCGGACGGCCGCGTGATCCACGGGGGACCGGCCCAGACCTGGCACCTCTTCGACCCGCGCGGGGGTGGCGCCACCCAGAGCCTCGGCCAGCCGGTCGGCAGCCGCACGCGCATGTGGGGCAACGTGGTGACCTACGACGTCGGCAAGGTGCTGCTCGTGGGGGGAGCCGACCGCACCCAGAACCCGCCGACGACGAACGCGGCCTACAAGATCGACCTGAACGGACCGACGCCCGTGATCTCCGCCGCCTCGCCGATGGCGTCGCCGCGCGCGTTCCAGAACACGGTGACCCTGCCGACGGGCGAGCTGATCACCGTCGGCGGCAACACCTCCGGCGAGCTCTTCAGCGACAACGGCGCCGTGTTTGCCGCCGAGATCTGGAACCCGACCACCGATCAGTGGCGTACGGTCGCGAGCATGAGCATCCCGCGCGGCTACCACTCGACGGCGCTGCTGCTCAAGGACGGCCGGGTGCTCTCGGCGGGCAGCGGCGCCTGCGGCAACGGGTGCGCGGCGAACCACCTCGACGGGCAGATCTTCTCGCCGCCCTACCTGTTTGCGGCCGACGGCAGTCCCGCGCCGCGGCCGGTGATCACCGCCGCGCCCGGCCTGGTCGATGCGGGCTCGATCGTTATCGCCGCCGCCACCGGCGCGATCGCGAAGTGGAGCATGGTGCGCCTGTCGGCGACCACCCACGCGATCAACACCGACCAGCGCTTCCTGCCGATTCCCTTCACCGACAACGGCGACGGAACCTACGAGCTCGAGATCGAGCCCAACCCGAACGTGGTCGTAGCCGGCTACTACTGGCTGTTCGCCGTGGACACCGCCGGCGTGCCGTCGGTGGGTCGCACGATCCAGGTGGTGCGCAACGACGGCAGCGACGGCAACACCGATCTCGAGATCGAGGCCGAGAGCGCCCTGCTCTCCGGCGAGTTCGCCGTGCGCAGCGACCCGGTCGCCCGGAACGGCCGCTACATCACCGTGCCCAGCGCGCCCGCCGAGCTCGGCGGGCCGACGAGCGAGAGCCGCGCGGTGCTCCCCTTCACGGTCAGCGTGCCCGGCGAGTACCGGATCGACGCGGGCGTCTACGCGCCCAGCGGATCCTCGGATTCCTTCTGGGTGACGGTGGACGGTCAGCCGACCGGCGGCCTGCAATGGGCCACGCTCCAGAACACCACCTACGCCACCGATTCGGTCAACGACCAGGGCAGCGCGAGCGATCCGGCGCTGGTGCTGCTCGACGCCGGCCCCCACACCGTGGAGGTGATCCACCGCGAGGCGGGCACCCGCCTCGACTGGATGCGGCTGGTGTTCGTCAGCGCTCCGCCGCCGGTCGACTCGGACGGCGACGGCGTGCCCGACGACCAGGACGCCTTCCCGAACGATCCCAGCGAGTGGGCCGACAGCGACGGCGACGGCGTCGGCGACAACGGAGACGTCTTCCCGGGCGACCCGAGCGAGTGGGCCGACAGCGACGGCGACGGCGTCGGCGACAACGGAGACGCCTTCCCGAACGACCCGAGCGAGTGGGCCGACACGGACGGCGACGGCTACGGCGACAACTCGGACGCCTTCCCGAACGACCCGACGAAGTGGCTCCCCGAGCAGGGCATCGCCCCGGTGGCGCCGACGCACCAGTCCACGACGCTGATCGTCGAGGGCAGCTCGGGAGCGGACCGGATCTGGAACGTGAACCCCGACAACGGCACCGTGAGCGTGATCGACGCAGCGGGAGCGGTGTTGGCGGAGATCCCCGTCGGCTCGCGTCCCTGGGCGCTGGCCAAGGCCCCGCTCGCCAACGAGGTGTTCGTCGCGAACAAGGGCTCGGCCTCGATCAGCGTGATCGACACGCTCGCCCTCTCGGTGACGCGTACGATCCCGCTGCCGCCCGCCTCCCAGCCGCACGGGCTCGCCTTCGCGCCCGCAGGCGACGCCTTCTACGTCGTGCTCGAGGCGCTCGGGCGGGTGGACCGCCGCGTGCCGACCACAGGAGCCCTGGTCGCGAGCGTCGCGCTGCCCGCGCACCCGCGACACCTCGCGGTGAGCAACGACGGCCAGGAGCTCTACGTGACGAGCTTCATTACGCCGCCGCTCCCGGGCGAGGACACCGCCTCCGTCGACGTGAACGGCGGCGGCGGTCCGCTCTTCGTCGTCGCCACGAGCGACATGTCGCTCGTGACCACCATCCCCTTCGGCGCCTCGTCCCGGCCGCCGTCGGAGGTGAGTGGACCGGGCGTGCCGAACTACCTGAACGCTCCGGTGCTCTGGGGCGATCGGGCCTACGTGCCGTCGAAGCAGGACAACATCGCCAGCGGCGCGTACCGCGGAACGCTGGGGATGAACTTCGACCAGACCGTCCGTGCGGTGACGTCGGTGGTGGACCTGTCCGCCAACGCCGAGCAGCCGGCGCTGCGCATCGACCACGACAACGCGGGCGTCGCCACCGGCGCCGCCTTCAGCGGCGACGGTCGCTACCTGTTCGTGGCGTTCGAGACGAGCCGCGAGGTGGCGGTGTACGACGTGCAGAACGGCTTCCAGCTCGACCGGCTCGCCGTCGGTCGCGCGCCCGAGAGCGTGGCCTTCTCGAGCGACGGCTCGCGACTCTACGTGCACAACTTCATGGACCGCAGCGTGTCGCGCTTCGACGTGAGCAACATCCTCACCCAGCACGTCCCCGGCGCCAACGACCTCGGCACCACCTCCGTGGTCGCATCCGAGTCGTTGACGCCCCAGGTGCTGCTGGGCAAGCAGCTGTTCTACGACGCCTTCGACGACCGTCTCGCGCGCGACAACTACATGAGCTGTGCGTCCTGCCACAACGACGGCGGCCAGGACGGCCGGGTGTGGGACCTGACCGCCTTCGGCGAGGGTCTGCGCAACACGATCGACCTGCGCGGGCGTGCCGCGACCGGACACGGGCCGGTGCACTGGACGGGCAACTTCGACGAGATCCAGGACTTCGAGCTCCAGATCCGCAACCTCGCCGGCGGCCTGGGTCTGATGAGCGACGTCGACCTCGCCGTCGGCACCCGCGACGAGCCGCTCGGCGACCCGAAGGCGGGCGTGAGCCCCGACCTCGACGCGCTCGCCGCCTATCTCGCCTCGCTCACGAACGTGCCGCCGAGCCCGGAGCGGGCGGGGGGCGCCTTCTCGACCGCCGCCGAGCAGGGTCGCAAGCACTTCGCCGACCTGGGCTGCGGCTCGTGCCACTCGGGCGCGGTGTTCACCGACAGCGCCCTCGACGTCCGCCACGACGTCGGCACGATCGGCGCGGGTAGCGGGAAGCGGCTCGGCCAGCCCCTCGACGGCTTCGACACGCCGACGCTGCTGGGGGTCTGGGCCACGGCGCCCTATCTCCACGACGGCTCCCAGGCGGGCCTCGAGGGCGCGATCGGCGCCCACCAGACGGCGACGGCGACCGAGCGCGCCGAGCTGGCGGCCTTCCTGCGCCAGCTCCAGGACGGCGACCTCCAGCCGCCCGCCAACGGGGCGCCGCAGCTTCCGGCGCTCGCGGATCCGGGCGGGCGCGTCGGCGACGCGGTGCTGCTCTCCGCCGCGGCCGTCGACGGCGACGGAGACGAACTGTCCTACAGCGCCTCGGGCCTGCCCCAGGCACTGACGATCGACCCCGACTCGGGGCAGATCTCGGGAACGCTGACGAGCGAGGGCACCTTCGCCGCCACGGTGGACGTCGACGACGGACGGGGCGGCGCGGACGAGGTCGCCTTCACCTGGACGGTGGAGCCCGCTCCGTCGGGCACGGGCCAGGACACGGTAGTGAACGGCCAGGTGCAGCTCGTCTACGCGCTGGGCGACAACTGCGACCCTGGCTCTCTCGCGGCCCGCTGCGGCGGACACCTGCTCGCCCTCGACGGCGTCGCCCTCGATCCCGCCGCGATCGACGACTCCCCCCATGTGGGAAGCCATCTGCAGAGCTTCGTCTCGACCAGCAACGCAGGCCCGCTCGCCAACCTGATCTTCGACCTGGGCGCGCCCGGTACGGCCGATGCGGTGGTCATGTGGCAGTACCTCGGAGGCAAGCTCGAGCAGCAGGTGCAGGGCTACGAGATCCGCACCGGCGCCACCCTCGCGGCCGGCGGCCAGTCGCTGGTGAGCCCGGTGCTGGTGGCCGCGGGCACCCTCACGCATGGTACCGTCGACAACACCGGCCAGCGCGCGGGCAACCTCGCCCTTCAGCGCTACGTGCAGATCGTCGGCACGAGCAACTACGGCTCCACCAGCGCCTACGGGCTCGGTGCGGTGGCGTTCGTCCAGACGGGGGAGGCGCCACCGCCGCCGGCGAACCGGCCGCCGGTGCTCCAGCCGCCGGCGGACCGCACCGGGAACGTGGGCGACGTCGTGATCCAGCTCTTCCAGGCGAGCGACCCCGACGGCGATCCGCTCCTGTTCAGCGCGCCGGGGCTACCCCCTGGCGTCACCCTCGATCCGGTCTCGGGCATCGCCTCGGGCACGCTGGACGCCGAGGGCGTGTTCGCGACCACCGTCACCGTGGACGACGGCCGCGGCGAGAGCGACTCGCAGCCCTTCACCTGGACGGTCTCGGCCGCGCCTCCGCCGGGCGGCGGTGGCGAGGACGTCTGGATCAACGACCAGGTGACGTTGGTCTACGCGCTGGGCAATCCCTGCGGCGACGACTACGTCACGCCGGGCGCGCGCTGCGCCGGGCAGCTCCTGGTCCAGAGCGGGCTCGACACCACCGCCATCGCGATCGAGGGCTGGCTTCACGTCGGCAAGAACACGGAGAGCCTGGTCTCGAACGGAGGCGGGCCGCTGGCGAACCTGATCTTCGACCTGGGCGCGCCCGGGGCCGCCGACTCGATCGTGATGTGGCAGTACTACGGCCGCAAGCTCGAGCAGCAGGTGCAGGGGTTCCAGATCCTCACCAGCAACGCGCTCGGCGCGGACGGTCAGTCGCTCGAGAGCCCGATCCCGGTCACGACCGGCACGCTCGTCCAGGGCACGGTCGACAACTCGGGCCAGCGCATCGACGGATTGTCCCTCGGCCGCTACGTCCAGATCGTGGGGACGAGCAACTACGGCTACCCGGACTCCTACGGGCTGGGCAAGGTCGCGTTCATCGCGCACTGAGCGCGAGCGGGTATCGGTTCCGCGCCTCGCGCCCAAGAAGGGCGCGGGCCCGGCCCGCTCGAGCGATGCCCGCGTTACCCTCCCGCGCGTGAATCGAGAGCGCAGCCTCACGGTGATCAAGGGCGGCCCGGACACCGCCCGCTTCTCGTGGCTGCTCGCGGCCCTGATCGTCGCCCTCGCGTTGCCGCCGGTCCTGCACTCGTTCGGCGTGGAGGTGGCCAGCCTGCGCCTCGGACTGGTGGCGGTGCTGGTGGCCTCGATCTTCGTGGTGAGCCGCCGGCGCTCCTCGCTGTGGCTGGGCATCGCACTCGCGATCCCGGCGATCGCGATGGACTGGGCGAGCCTCGCCGTGGGCTCCCGGGAGCTCGCGATGGCGAGCTCGGTGGTCGCCATCCTCTTCCTCGGCCTCGTGATCGTGGCCACGGGCGAGAGCCTGATGCGCACCGAGCGCGTCACCACTGACACGATCCTCGGCGGGATCTGCGTCTACCTGCTGCTGGGCCTGCTCTGGGTGTCGGCCTTCACGCTGCTCGAGATCGCCCAGCCGGGCTCGCTGCTGGTGAACGGCATGGCGCTCGACCAGGGCGGAGCGGAGGCCCACGAGGCCTTCCGGTTCACGGAGATCCTCTACTTCAGCTTCGTTACGCTGACCACGGTCGGCTACGGCGACATCACCCCCGCCACGTCGGGAGCGCGCGCCCTGGCGAGCGGGGAGGCGATCGTGGGCCAGCTCTACGTGACGATCTTCGTCGCGCGCCTGGTGGGGCTCCACCTCGCGCACTCGCGCCAGAGCGCGCACGACTCGTGACGCCCGCTCAGCGGGGAGCCGTCGCGACGACGGCGGCGTAGCCGCCTTCCTCCACCTCGACCACCGCGCGGCGCGCGGTGGCGCCGACCCCCTCGAGCTCCACGACGATCTCGTAGGAGCCGGGATCGACCTCGGCGCGAGCCACCCAGACGCGGCCCGGCAGGAAGGTCCACGAGCGCGTGTCGGGCCGGTCCAGACCCACCAGCACCGCCTCGGTTCCCAGCGCGGCGAGCGTGCCCAGCACGCTGCCCGCCTGGTTGCCGGCCGCCCGCGCGCCCTCGGCGGCCCCGGCGCGCACGATCATCCGCGACAGGGCGGCGCCCAGGATGCGCGGCTTGAGCATCTCGTACTCGGTCCTCACCTCCGCCGCGATGTCGGCCAGCAGCTCGGGCTGCACCTGCCGACCGTTGATGTGCACCTTTCCCCCGCGCACCTCGCTCGGCACGTTCTCGAGCTCGGGGTACACCACTACCTTGAAGACGCTGCGCTCGAGGATGTCCGTGTTGCCGGTGATCCAGGTGCCCGCGATCCCGATCGCGGCGCCGACGGGAATGCGCTTGGGCACCTTGATCGGCGTGCGACCGCCCGCGATCACGATCAGCAGCTCGCCCTTGCGGCGGGGAGGGGCGCCCCCGCGCTTCACCGCCGCGTCGAGGGAGTGGAGGTCGCCGCTTCCCTGGCCCTGGGCGTCCTGGTAGTAGCGCAGGGCGCGCGGCGCCTCGCCCAGCTTCTCGAAGACGAAACCGGCGAGATAGGCGCCGAGGCGGCCCTGCGGATGATTCTTGCCGAGGGTCTCCAGGTAGTTGCGGATCACCTGGTAGCGCCGCGCCTCGACCGCCGCGCCCTGGAGGTCGGCCAGCGCGAGGTAGTTGAGCATGTTGAAGGCGTTCAGCGACGCCTCCTCGACCGGGGGCGCCCGGTACTCCTGGGCGCTGTCGCTGTACACGTAGGAGCCGATCTTCCCGACCGTGTCGAGCTTGAGATCGATGATCTCGAGCTGGCTCTCGGCCGCCGAGAGGTCGCGGGCGCTGGGCTTCCAGGCGTCCTGGGCCTGGAGCACGATCGCGCGCTCCAGCACCGCCAGGCTCTGGTTGGAGCTCCAGACCTCGGGCAACTCGTCGCGGGAGTCGACGCCGATCACCGCGTTGATGCTCGCCTCGGCGGCGGGCCAGTCGCCCCGCTCGGCGGCCCGGTGCGCGGCGCGCAGGTGATCGGAGTAGGTGGCGCAGCCGGTGAGGACGGCGACGCCGAGCAGGAGCGCCGCGCGCGGCCGGATCGCGGGGGGATGCCCGGCACGGACCACGGTGGAGGCCGGATCAGCGCTTGAGCTGCTTGCTGCGGGTGGACTCGTGCTGCCACGTCACCAGGCCCGTCTCGACGTCCAGCACCTGCATGAACAGGCTGTACTGGAGACGGCGCGTGTTCGAGAGCTTCTCGTCCACCGAGGTGATGCGGCCTGTCACGAAGTACTTGGCGCCGAGCTGGCGGCCCGCGCGCTGGGCGGTCTTCGGGTCGAACATCGCGCCGCCCTGGCGGCGGATCTCGTCGGCCAGCGCCTCCTGCTCGTTGCGCGCCACCACGCGCACTTCGCCGCTGTTCACGAGCGACGTCTCGATCGAGGACAGGATCGTCAGCAGCTGGTCCTCCAGGTGCTGAGTGGTGCGGTTCTCGATCGGCCAGATCGCGACGATCGGCGGCGGATTCGCCGGCACGACGGTCTGCTGCCAGAAGCGGGAGGCCGAGAGCGAGTCGATGTTCTGGGCGACCAGATACGTGATGTCCTCGCGGTCGAGCCCGACGCCCAGGGCCGGCTGGTCCAGGTCGGGGTTCGCCGTTCCCGCGCCGCCGCGGACCGCCCGGGGCGCGCAGCCGACCGCGGGCGAGAGGAGCAGGAGAGCGGACAGCAGAGCCGGGGCGGCCCGGCGGAGTCGAGACCTCACGGGGTCCTCCGGTCTTCTCAGTCGTTGGGGGGGAAGAATCCGGCGATCGCGGTGACCGGCAGGAAGACGATGTCGAGGGGGACCGTGAACAGGAACATCGGGGCCTTCGCCGCCGGGTGGAGGGTCGAGTTGGAGACGCCACGCGTGAGGGCGAACAGGTACTCGGTCGTGTAGATCGCGGGCTCGGGAACCGGGCGCGGCTCGTAGGTGGGCTCCAGCGTTCCCGGGCGCGATTCGTCCCCGCTCTGGGCCAGGCACGGGGCGAGCGGGACGCACGAGATCAACAGCACGGCGATGCCGACGCGAAGGGCTCGGATCACGATTCCGCCTCCTCCCGAGAAGCGCGCACAGCGTGCCGCATCGACCCCGCGCGGGCCAGCGCAGCGTCGGGTCGCCGTCCGGACGGCGCCCGCGCCGTCTACTCCCCGTCGAGGGCGGAGGCCACGATCTCGCGCGCCTCGCGCAGGATCGCCTCGAGATGGTCGCGATCGCGGAAGCTCTCCGCGTAGATCTTGTAGACGTCCTCGGTACCCGAGGGACGCGCGGCGAACCAGCCGTTCGCAGCGGTCACCTTGAGGCCGCCGATCGGCGCCCCGTTGCCGGGAGCCTCGGTGAGCTTGGCCGTGATCGGCTCGCCGGCGAGCTGAGACGCGCGGACGCTCGCGGGCGAGAGCTTCGCGAGCCGGGCCTTCTGCTCCCGTGTCGCTGGGGCGTCGACACGCGTGTAACAGGGAGCGCCGAGCTCCTCGGCGATCGCGCGGTAATGCTCCCCCGGGTCGCTTCCCGTGCGCGCGGTGATCTCGGCCGCAAGCAGGTCCATGATCAGCCCGTCCTTGTCGGTGGTCCACACGGTGCCGTCGCGGCGCAGGAAGCTGGCGCCCGCGCTCTCCTCACCCGCGAAGCAGCAGGAGCCGTCGACCAGCCCCGACACGAACCACTTGAAGCCCACCGGGACCTCGTACAGCCGCCGCCCGAGTCCGCTCACCACGCGGTCGATCAGGCCGCTCGAGACCAGCGTCTTGCCGACCACGGCACCCTCCGGCCAGTCCGGGCGATGCGTCAGCAGATAGCGGATCGCGACGGCCAGGTAGTGGTTCGGGTTCATGAGCCCCGCGGAAGGGGTGACGATCCCGTGGCGGTCGGCGTCCGGATCGTTGGCGAAGGCCACGCGGTAGTGATCCTTCAGATCGACCAGTCGGGCCATCGCCCAGGGGCTGGAGCAGTCCATCCGGATCTCGCCGTCGTGGTCGACGGTCATGAAGGAGAAGGTCGGATCGACGCGCGGGTTCACCACCTCGATGTCGAGCCCGTACACCGCGTTGATCGGCTCCCAGTAGCGGACGGCGGAGCCGCCGAGCGGGTCCACGGCCAGCGCAAGACCGGCCGCGCGGATCGCCTCCATGTCGACGACGGAGCTCAGATCGTTCACGTAGGGGAGGGAGAGGTCCTCCTCGCGCGTGGTCGAGGCCCGCATCGCGCGCTCCAGGGGGAAGCGCTTCACCGACGCGTTGCCGACGCGCAGCAGATCGTTCGCGCGGTCCTGGATCCAGTTCGTCACGTCGGTGTCGGCGGGCCCGCCGTTCGGCGGGTTGTACTTGAAGCCGCCGTCCTGGGGCGGATTGTGCGAGGGGGTCACGACGATCCCGTCGGCGTGGCCGTCGCTGCGCCCTCGGTTGTGGACCAGGATGGCGCGCGAGATCACCGGGGTGGGCGTCCAGCCATCGCCCTGCTGGAGGCGCGTCTCCACGCCGTTCGCCGCCAATACCTCCAGAGCCGTGCGCTGGGCGGGGCCCGAGAGCGCGTGGGTGTCCTTGCCCAGGTAGAGGGGTCCGTCGATCTCCTGCGCGCGGCGGTAGTCGCAGATCGCCTGGGTGATCGCGAGCACGTGTGCCTCCGTGAACGAGCCGGAGAGCGACGAGCCGCGGTGTCCGCTGGTCCCGAAGCGGACGCTCTGGTCGGGGTCGTCCGGGTCCGGCTTGCCCGCGTAGTACTCGCGCTCCAAGCGCGCGACATCCACCAGCAGCTCTTTGGGTGCGGGCTTGCCCGCGATGGGGGAGAGCGTCATGGCGCCAGGCTAGAGGACCGGGCACGCCGGTGCCTGCCGTGACCGAGGGTGGGCCGCGTCACGCGCCTGCTTGAACAGCTTCTTCATCCCGGCTTCGTCCCGTCCGATGTTCGGGTAGACCTCGCTGTAGGTCCCGTCCAGATAGGCCTGCGCGACGAGCGCCGGCCCGCCGTGCCCCGGGCCGATCACGTAGATATGTCGAGGTCGTGCCACACGATCACCCGGTTCAGGTGCACGTAGAGGAAATTCAGGCCCGGCGTGGTGCCCCAGTGGCCGAGCAGACGCGGCTTCACGTGCTCGCGCGCCAGTGGCTTGCGGAGCAGCGGGTTGTCGAGCAGGTAGATCTGACCCACGGAGAGGTGGTTCGAGGCGCGCCACAGCGCGTCGAGCTTGCGCAGCTCCGTCTCGGACAGGTCGCTCGGGTGCCGCTCGGGTGCTCCCCCGAGCACTTCGTCGTGCGGACTGTCTCCACAGCCGTTTCCTCCCATTTCGAGGCAAGTCTCGGTCGACGAGCGGCGCAAGGACCATGCCACCCGACCCGGACCACTCCCGATATAATGCGCCTTCCCAGGGGAGGGCCTTCCGCTTGCTCGCGCGACGCGCCCGGCGACCCGGGCCTTACCAGGCGGTCGCCCTGCTGCTCGGGGCGACCCTCCTCTCGGCGGTCCCCGCCGGCGCAGCCGAGCCGGCGCCCGTAGCCAGCGCGCCCGAGACGCCGGCGGTGCCCCAGACGGTCGCCCTCGGCGAGATGCCCGGCCGCCTCGAGTCCACCGAGCTGCTGCTGCGCAAGACCCGGAACCTGGTCGAATCCGACGACCAGACCCACGACGCCGAGGCGGCGCTACCAGGGCTGCGAGGGCACACCGACGAAGGCCTGAGCGTCCTCGAACGCTTCCTGGCCAGCACACCCGCGCGCGCCCGTCTCACCGGAGCGATCGCCGACTGGAAGTACCGGCGCGAGGGTCTCACCGAGTGGAAGGATCGCCTGGCGACCCGCGCGGACCGGCTGGAGCAGGCGATGAACTCCGTCCAGGCGGAGCGGGACCTGTGGGTGCGGACCCGCGACGAGGCCCGGGCGGCGGGCGTCCCGGCCGCCGTGCGCACGCGCCTGGACACCACCATCGACAGCTGCGAGAAGGTCCTGCTGCTCGCGCGCCGCCAGCGCAACGCGGTGCTGACGCTCCAGGATCAGTTCGTCCAGCTCCAGCTGGCGGCGGACGACGCGATCGCGCGGATCGCGGCGGCCAAGGACGCCTACCGGGCCCACCTGTTCCAGCCCGACGCCCCCGCGCTGTGGCGGGACCTGTGGAGCTTCCGCTTCGGCGCTCAGAAGGACGCGGTGGGGAATTCCCTCCTGGATGATGGGCAGAACCTGCTCGACTTCGCCCGCACCAACGCGCCCCGCCTGCTACTGGACCTGTTGATCTTCGGCGCGCTCTTCTACGGAACCCTGGCGCTGCGGCGGCGCGTGGCGAAGTGGACCGAGACGGATCCCGAGCTGGGTCGGTCGGCCGCGATGTTCGAGCGTCCGGTCTCGCTGGCCCTGCTCGCGATGGTGCTGCTGCTGCCCAGCATCCACGTCCATCGCCCGAGCGTCGTCGTCGACCTGGTGCGCCTGCTGCTGCTGATCCCTGTGGTGCGGCTGCTCGCCCCGCTCTTCGAGGCGGCGGTGCGGCCCCTGATCGGGATGGTGGCCGGCCTCTACGTGCTGATGCGCCTCCAGGACCTATTGGACGCCTCGGTGCTCGGCAAGCACGTCTTGTTCCTGTTCCAGCTCGTGGTTTCGATCTCCTTCCTGCTGTGGCTGATGCGGCCCGCGCGCTTGAAGCAGCTGCCCGCGTCGGCGCGCCTGCCCGGGGGCCTGCGCCTGGGCACGCGGGCGGCGCTGGTGCTGCTGGTGACGTCGCTCCTGGCGGGCGCCCTCGGCTTCCGCTCCCTGTCCACGCTGCTCGGAAACGGCGTCCTCACTTCGACCTTCCTGGCCCTGGTCGCCTACGCCGCGGTGCGCGCGGTCGAGGTGGTGCTGCGCGTCCTGCTGAGCACGGACCGCGCGCGCCAGCTCGGCCTCGTGCGCCAGCGGGGCGATGCGCTGGTGCGGTCCACCACGCGGGTCGTCACGGCGGCGATGAGCGTCCTGTGGCTACTGCTGACGCTCGATGCCTTCGCCGTGCGCGACCCCCTGCTCGAAGCGGGCCGCTCGCTGCTGGACTTCGCCGTCGAGGTGGGCGAGCTGAAGCTCTCCGTCGGAGACGTCCTCGCCTTCGCGATCACCCTGGCGGCGGCCTTCGGGATCTCCCGCGTGATACGCTTCTTCTTGGTCGAGGAGGTGTTCACGCGCATGCACGTGCAGCGCGGCATCTCCAACGCGATCTCCACACTCCTCCACTACGTGATCCTGATGCTCGGCTTCGTGCTCGCCCTCTCCGCGGCGGGCATGGACTTCACCCGCGTGACCCTGCTGGCCGGCGCCTTCGGCGTCGGCATCGGCTTCGGGCTCCAGAACGTCGTCAACAACTTCGTCTCGGGTCTGATCCTGCTCTTCGAACGGCCGATCCAGACCGGCGACATCATCGACGTGGGCGGGGTGATGGGCGAAGTGCGACGCATCGGCGCGCGCTCCAGCACCGTGCGCACCTTCGACGGGGCCGAGGTGATCGTGCCCAACGCCACGCTGATCTCCGACAAGGTGGTGAACTGGACCCTGTCGGATCGCCTGCGCCGGATCGACGTCAGCGTGGGCGTCGCCTACGGAACCGACCCGGCGCAGGTGATCGAGATCCTGAAGCGGATCGCGGCGGAGAACACCTCGGTGCTGCACTACCCCGAGCCCCAGGTGCTGTTCACGGGCTTCGGCGACAGCTCGCTGAACTTCATGCTGCGGACGTGGATCCCGCGCTTCGAGGACGGCCTCCAGCTCCAGAGCGACCTCTCCGTGCAACTGTGCGCGGCGCTGGCCGAGGCGGGCATCGAGATCCCCTTCCCCCAGCGCGACCTACACTTGCGGAGCGTGCCGCCGGGGATGGGCCCGCCAGCGGGATCCGATGCTCCCGACGAGGAGGTTTGAGCCCGATGGACGAAGCACGCCCGCGCTCGGAAGTTGTCCGAACCACCCTGGCGGTGCTGTTCGTCGCGCTGCTGATCGGCTCCTCGCTCTGGGTGCTGCGCCCCTTCCTGCCGGCGCTGATCTGGGCGGCCATGCTCGTGGTGGCAACCTGGCCGCTCCTGAATCTCGTGCAGGCGGCCGCGCGCGGCAGCCGCGCCTTCGCCGTCACCGTCATGACGGTGTCCGCCTTCGTCGTATTCGCGATCCCGGTGCTGCTGGCGATCACGACGATCGCGGGGCACGCGCCGGACCTGATCTCCTGGTCCGAATCGGCCGCTCCCGAGCTCACGGGAAGCACTCCTCCCGCCTGGCTCGACGAGATTCCGCTCGTAGGGAAGGGGCTCGCCGAGCGCTGGAAGGAGACCGTGGACCTGCCGCGCGAAGAGCTGGCCCAGCGCCTGTCCCCCTACGTGAAGCCGGCGATCCGCTGGTTCCTCGCCCAGGTGGGCGGTCTCGGCCTGCTGGTCCTGAACGTCCTGCTGACCGGGATCCTGGCGGCCGTCCTCTATGCGAGAGGGGAGGCGGTCGCGGAGACCCTGCGCGCCTTCGCCCGGCGCCTGGCCGGACCGCGCGGGGATCGCGCGGTCCGGCTGGCCGGCCAGGCGATCCGGGGCGTTGCCCTCGGCGTGGTCGGCACGGCGCTGATCCAGAGCGCGCTCGCCTGGCTAGGCGTGGCCCTGGCCGGCGTCCCCTACGCCGGACTGCTGACGGCGGTGATGTTCCTGTGCAGCGTGGCCCAGATCGGGCCGACCCCGATCCTGCTCGGCTGCATCGCCTGGCTCTGGTGGCAGGGCAACGTCACGACGACCGTAGTGTTCGGCGTGTGGAGCCTCTTCGTCGCGACGATCGACAACGTGTTGCGCCCGCTCCTGATCCGTCGGGGTGCCGACCTGCCCCTGCTCCTGATCTTCGCCGGGGTGATCGGCGGCATCGTCGCCTTCGGCGTGATCGGGATCTTCATCGGCCCGATGCTGCTGGCGGTCGGCTACACGCTGCTCCTGGACTGGATTCACGAGGCACCACAGGAGAGGGAGGGCGAGACGGTCGCTGACCCCGCCCCTTCCGACGCTGCTTCGAGATCCGCGTGATCCTCGAGCCCTGAGCGCACTACCGGCGCGACGTCACGACGAGGCGCTTCAGGTCACGGTCCTCCGGAGGGATCCAGTCGTTCGATCCCTTTCGGATGTTCCAGAACAAGAGCTCGGGCAGACTCATGAACGTCCCGCGAAGGCCGCGGGTCAAGATCCTGCCGCGGTCGACGGGGGCGGTCACCAGTCCGAGGACGCTCTCTCCGAGCCCCGCGGCGAGGTTGACGGCGCCGAGGACCGGTCGCCACAGCACGGTCTCGTCGGTGAAGAAGACGAAGAACGAATCGGCGGAGCGTCGCCGATAGCTCCGAGCGCTGAAGGTGTTGGATTCACGCAGGGCCAGCCAGAGGGGATCTTCCGTCTTCCTCATCTCCCGAAGACGCGCCTGGCGATAGGACCAGATCGTCTCTCGAGCGACGACCCGGTAGTCCTCGTTCACCCTCGAGGCCGACACGAACGGTATGAAGGCCAGGGAGCCCTTCCCGCTGATGTGGCCGCCGAGCTGCTGCTGGGAGAGCCGAGCCGAATTTCCGAAGCTGTCGTTCAGCGTGTCGAAGAGCGCGGTTACGCAGTTCCGGGTGATCAGACCGTAACGATAGAGCTGGCGCATCCGGCGGTCGTAGTCGCGCGCGCGAGCGCGCGCGAGCGCCCACTGCTCGGATCGCCGCTGCACGTCGCCTTCGAGGGAGACCGGAATCGGAAGATCTCGCGCACGGGATGGGACGAGATGGCCCTTGGCGATCCGGAGGCTTCCCGATTCGCGAACCGCCCTCGAGATCTCGAAATAGCGATTGCTCCGCTCCTCGAGACGCTCCCAGGCCAGCTCGTCCGGCTGCGGTTGGTCGCGCAGATACGCCAGGGACGCCTCGAACTCGCGGCGATTCTCCTCGAGAATCCGCGCGCCCTCCGCCGAGCCCGGATCGACCGTCGCGGAGTCGACCTCGGTGGACTCGGGGAAGGTGTCGAGGAAGACGAGGTGTCCGGTCTCGATCGATCGATGCAGGGTGCCGAGCCGGGCCAGTGCGACGAGAAAGATCCGCCCCCAGTCCGAGCGTCGCGAATCGGCGAGATCGAGCAGCTGTGCCTCCAGAGTCCGAGCGAATCGCCGAAGCGCGTCGATCTCACGCGAATCGAGATCGAACGCTGCGTCTCGTGGTGCATGATAGGAGTCGGAATCCAGCGCATTCGCCTGCTCGAGAACATCGATGGCGGCCAGGCCCGAGGCGACGTCGAGCCAACGGCTCGAAATCGAGCGCTCGAAGGCTGGATGGTCATAGACCGAGTCCGGTGGTCGAATCGTCGCCGGGAGGGGATCCCTCTCTGCGAGAACGTCCAACTCACGCATCAGCTCGCGTCGCCGGCGAACCAGGACGTCGGCACCGTGGCGACGGAAGAGGTTTCGACGCAGCTCCAGCAGCCACGGAGCCCCCGACTCCGGCCGAGTCGGCTGCATGTCGAAATAGCCGAGTCCCGGGACGGCGAGGCGCAGCGGTTCGGATCGAGCCGCCGCGAGCTGCGCGCGATCGCGCAGACGCTCGAGGAGTCGTTCGTCGCGGGTCAGTGCGCGAGCGGTCTCGAGCTGCGCTTCCTGCGCTCGATGCCGCGTGCGGAATCGAGCGACGATGGCAGCGAATGCCTGCTCCGAGACCTCGATCCGGGACGCGTGGATGGTCCGATTCTCGACGAGGGCGTAGTCGAAGAAGAAGTCTTCGGTCCGATCGCGCTTGAGGACCAGGAGTCCGTCTTCGTTCTGGAAGTGGTAGACGAATCGACCCAACCGAACGGCCGCGTGCCCGCCACTCGAGCCGTCATCGTTGGCCACGATGTAGAGGTAGTCGAAACGAGCCTCTCCCGCGCTCGCGCCCGGTCCGGCGAGACTGGCCAGAAGACAGCCTGCTACCGCGAGGCTCCGTCGGTGCGATCCCCGAGGATCCGAAGGCCGTCGCGACGATGCCCCCCCGAAGCAGCGCTGGACGTGCCCTCGGACCGCGTCACGCTCCTCCATCCGAGGACGCCGCGCCGACGGCGGTCGACTGGTACCCCTTCCGCAGCTCGCTCGCCTTGGTGAGGTCGTCTCCGAAGAGGTCCTTGGAGAACTTCTGGAAGGCTTCGGCCCCCATCCCCGCTTCGGCGACACCACGGCCGATCGCCTGGCAGGTGTTCGGATCCGTCTCCCAGTTGGTGATTCCGCGCTCCATCGCGAGCTTCGACACGGAGCTCCGGAACGCACCGATGTCGCCCCCGCTGTGCGCATAGGTGCCGGCCAGCTGCGCCACGTCGGCCTGATAGGAGGCCGCGTCCTGGGGCTTCTCCGGCTCGCCCGAATCGTCCTTGCCGCTGGACGACCCCGAGGAGCTCTTGCTCGGGCTGCTGATCGAGTCCGAAATGGACTCGGAGCTCTTCGAGAAGGAGCAGGCCGAGAACGTCGCCAGCATCACGGCGGCGATGAGGAGGATGGAAATGCGCATGGGAACCTCTTTGCTGGGCGGGAGAGAACTCGTGCCGAAGGTAGCTCCGAAACCGGGTCCGGAGAGGGCGCGATCCGGGAAATCCCTATCGCCGAGCCGACTATCCTCCGAGCGCGATCGCGACCCCCACGAGCCCCAGGCCCACGAACAGGAACGCCAACCCGGCGAGCCACGGCTTCGTGTAGACCTGCACGCCCCACTCGTAGCCGACGACGAACAGCAGCCCGACGAGCAGGGCGTTGGACACCCGCAGCGCCCACCAAGGCTCGCGGATCAGCAGGAACGGGATCGCGGCGGGAACGGTCGAGAGCACCACCAGCACCGCGCTCGCGAGCGCGCCGTAGAGATCCTCCTTCCACAGCCGGGTGTGCTCCGGCAGAGCGCGGAGCGCCACCCCATGGATCAGGCGCTCCAGCCGCTGGCGCTCCTCGTCGGTGGCGCTGTTGGATCTCTTCGTGGCTCATCGGGCGGTCTCATCCGCCGGCGACGTGCTCTTCCTCGGAGCCGGAGACCATTTCGAGGAGGAACACCCAGAGCGGGGCGCCGAGCAGGATCCTGCGGCCGGAGCGCTTCGCCGAGGCTCGCCGCCAGGGCCTCCCCCACCTCCCGCCAGCCGGGGGCGGCGGACCGCGCCTGGTTGACCTCCAGCTCGAAGCCGACGTAGCGGGCCGCGGGGTGCCGTCGTCGGAGCCAGGCCGCCAGGCCGTCGGTGCAGCCGCGGTAGGGATAGTTGAAGCGCACGCGCAGCCCGAGAGCGCGCTCGCGCAGGTGCTGGCCCCAACGCCGGGCGAACGTGGCCTCGCGCGGACGTCGGCTATCGAAGAGGAGCCCGACGTCGGCGTTGCGCACCGCGCCGTCGATCACGGGAGTGAAGCTGTGCACCGCCACGTGCACGACGTGACCGCCGCGATTCACGATGCGACGGATCGCGGCCTCGACGTCCTCCCGATGGGGCAGCCAGTAGCGGTCGAGGATCTCCTGACGCTCTTCCCGAGGGAGCCCCTTGGTGAACGACGACCAGATGCGGGGGTTGCTCGGCGAGCGGTTGGACTCCACGAGCAGCCGGCTCCAATGGGTGACGAGCAGCGGCCGTTCGAGCCGTCTCGCCAGCAGGCGAGCCAGGCGCAGGGCCCCCGGATCCCAGCCCCGGTGCGACGCGAGCACGTCCTCGGCGCCGGCGAAGAGCGCGGCGTAGCGCCGCGGGATGCGATGGTCGGCGTGCTCGCAGGTCAGCACGAGGGTGGGCGCGGTACTTCTGACAGCCGTCACGCTCGTCGGCTCTCCCAGTCCTTCGGTCGGATACGCAGCAGGTTCCCGTCGTACGAGCCGACACCGAGGAAGATCGCACCGATCAGGCGATGGACGCTCGCCCGGTAGTACTTGGTACCGTGGGCGGGATTGTCCAGCAGTGGGTCGGCGATCGCTACCGACTGGTCGCTCTCGCGGTAGCCGCACAAGGCCCCAGTACAAGCGGCCCCCTCGCTGGAACGGCTCGTCGCTCCTCGGAGCGGCGTAGGACAGCCCGGATCTCCGGAATTTCCTTCCCAGTGACGTCCGGATCGGTGACGTCCGGATCGACTTCGTGAAGAAGCTGCGGCGCCACTACACTCTGGTCCGAGGGATCGCCGGGCAAACGCTGCCCCCGGTTCTCCCTGCTCGCGACGGGAGCGGCGCACGTGTCCGAGGAGGGCCAATGCATGGTCGAAGAATCGAAGCTTGGATTTCTCGACTCGCTCGCGGGGCTCTTCCGCGGCCGGTCCGAGCCGAAGGCGGCCTCTTCGTCGACGCCCGTTGCGGGAGGCTTCGAGACGCTGCGCACCGGCTTCGAAGCGGCGCTGCGCGAGCTGGACCAGAAGGCGGAGGAGCTCCGCCGCGAGAGCGGCTCGTCGAGCGGAGCCGCCGCGACCGCGCGCAGCGACGAGGAGCGGGCCGCCGAGCGCGCTGCCGAGCGCACTCACAGGATGGAGGCCGCGCGCGCTGCGATCCGCGAGGACATCGCGGGCGCGCACACACGTCTGGGAACGGGCCTGGAGAAGACGGACCTCGAGGCGCTCGCCGGCTACCTGGAAGAGGTGGCCGCGCTGGCCGAGACCGGCCGCAGCTCCCACGAGCTGCTCCCGCGCGCCCGCTTCACCATCGCGGATCGCGTCCAGCGTGAGACGAGCGAGCTGGCGGTCGCCCGCCTGGTCGCGCTGCTGCAGCGCGCGGGACAGGGATGGCCCGATCCCACCCACTACGCGCCGTCGGCGAAGCCCGAAGAGATCGAGCGGTCGCGTCGGCGACGGCTGGCGGAGACCCGGGAATCCTTCGTGGCGCAGGATCTCGCGAGGACGGCCAAGCGCCTGCTGGGCGTCGTCGACGTCTGGGGCTCCGACTATCCCGACCGCGGCACACCGCTGTGGGAGGAGACGGTGCTCGAGGGCGTCGGCGCCGGGATCCGCGCCGAGCTGGTGAGGGAGTCGATCGAGATCCTGCGACGCGATCGCGATCGGATCCTGGAGCTCACCCGGGCGTCGGTCGGCAAGGAGCTCGCTGCGCTCCAGCAGGTGCTCCAGGCGGGCGTCGTCTCCCTCGAGCAGGCGAACCAGGCCGCCGCGAGCGCGCTGCGCGTGCTCGACGAGGTGGTGCCCGACGTCGCCTGGAAGCAGATCCGAGCGCAGCTGCCCGCCGCCCGGGGAGAGTGGGGCGGCTGACTCCCGTCGCTCCGTTCAGGTGGGGTTCCCGGCTCGCAGGTAGTGCTCGACGGCGGTCTGCACATCGAAGAACGTCCGCTCCCGGCCCAGGGTCGCCCCGAGGCTCGAGCGCTGGAGCATCGACAGCACGTCCGGATGGAGCGCCGCGAGCCACAGCGTGATGCCCTCCCGGCGCAGCCTCTCCTCCGCCTGGGTGAGCATCTTCAGCGCGGTGTACTCGATGTCGATGATGGCGCTGCAATCGATCAGCACGACCCTGGGGTTCGCCTGGCGGAGCAGCAACGTCATCTTCTCTCCGACGCGCTGGGCGTTGGAGAAGAAGATCCGGCCCGCGGGCCGCAGGATCAGCAGGCCGGGCCAGGTCTCGTCGTCGGCGTTCTGCTCCGAGAGCGGCCGGAACACGTTCGTGCCGCGCTTGCGTCCGAGTCGGTACACGGGCGGGTTGGCCGTCTGATGGGCGAGGGCGAGCAGCGAGGCGATCACGGCGACGAGGATTCCGCGCAGCGTGCCGAGCAGCGCCACGCCGCCGAAGGCGATCACCGCCCAGTAGAACTCGGTCCGCCGCACCTGGGCGATCTCGCGGAACTCCTGGGGGTGGATCAGGCCCATCGAATAGACGACGACGATCGCCGCCAGCACCGCGTTGGGCATCAGCGCGATCAGCGGTGACAGCAGGAGGAGCGTCGCGAGGGCCACCGCCGCCGTGACTCCTTCGGCGAGCTGCGAGCGCGCCCCCGCGCTCCGGTTGACCGCCGTCTGGGTCGTGCCGCCGCCGGCGGGCATCGCACCGAGGAGCCCGCCACCGACGTTCGCCAGACCGATCGCCAGGAGCTCCCGGTTCGGCTGCAGGCGCGGCTCCTCGGGCGCGGCGAAGGCGCGCGCGGCGGCGATGCTCTCGGTAAAGCTCATCAGCGCGATCCCCGCCGCGCCCGGCCACATCTGCGCGGCGAGCTGCAGCGAGGGCCAGACCGGGGACGGAAGGCCGCGCGGTACGATGCCCACCGTCTCGACGCCGTGTCGCGACCGCCCGAGCAGACCGGACGCGGCGATGCCCAGGGCCACCGCCACGAGCGGTGCCGGCACCCGCGGCGCGAATCGCTCCAGCGCGAAGAGCAGGGCGAGGATCGCGAGGGAGAGCGCGAGCGCATTCGTCGAGGTCTGGGGCAGATGGTGGACGAGGGAGATCAGGTCGCGGAGGAACCCGGCCTTCTCGATGTGGAGGCCGAGCAGCTTCGGGATCTGGTCCAGGACGATCACCAGCCCGATGCCGGACTTGAAGCCGGTCAGCACCGGGTCGGAGATGAAGTTCGCCACGAAGCCCAAGCGGAGCAGCGAGGCCAGCATCAGCATGGCACCGACCAGCACCGCCAGCGTGGCCACGGCCGTCACCAGCTCGGCGGGCGATCCCTCGGGAACGATCTCGGCCAGCTCGGCAGCGACGAGGATCGCGATCGTGGTAGTGGTGCTGACGCTGAGCGAGCGCGACGTGCCGAGCAGGGCGTAGATCGCCATCGGCACGAACACCGTGTAGAGGCCCACCTGCACCGGGAGGCCGGCGATCGTGGCGTAGGCCATCGCCTTGGGGATGACCACCGCGGAGGCGATCAGCCCGGCGGCGACGTCGGAGCGGATCCGGCTGGAGTCGCGATCCAAGGGACGAGCCCTCCTGGAGAAGACCCCCGACGCCGGGGCCCAGGGGCGAAGGACTACGGCTTCTGGGTCCACTGTTCGTCCGGGACGTTCCAGCCACCGCCCAGCGCGCGGTAGAGGTCGATCACGGCCAGGTACTGGTCGCGCTGGATGCGCGCCAGCGAGACCTCCGCCGGGTAGAGCTGCTGCTGCGCCTCCAGCAGCTCGAAGTAGCTGGCGAGGCCGGAGTCGTAGCGGATGCGCGCGAGTCGCACGGACTCCCGGTAGGCGGCCACCGCGCGTTCCTGGGCGGCGCGCTCGTCGGCCAGCTTGGTCTGGGCGGTGAGCGCGTCGCTCACCTCGGCGAAGGCGTTCAGCACGGTGCCCTGGTACTGGGCCACGGTCTCATCCCAGCCCGCCACCTGGGCGCGGTACTGGCCGAGCAGCGCGAAGCCCTGGAAGAGGGGGCCCACGGCGTTGCCCGCCACGTTCCAGAGATTGAAGTCCTGCTTCAGCAGGTCCGAGAGGTCGTCGCTCTGCTGGCCGTACAGGGCGGTGAGTCCGATGCGCGGGAAGAAGTTCGCGACGGCGACGCCCACCTCGGCGTTGGCGCTCGCCACGGTGTGCTCGGCCTGCTGCACGTCGGGGCGTCGCTCCAGCAGGTCCGAGGGCAGGCCGGGCGGCGTGTCGGGAGGCACCGGGTGATCCTCCAGCGGCGTGCCACGGGGGATCTCGCCGGGCTCGCGCCCGAGCAGCACGCTGAGCGCGTTCTCCTGGGCCACGATGAGCCGCTCGAGCTGGGGGATGTTGGCCTCGGTCTGGGCCAGCGACGCCTCGGCGCGCTGCACCTGCAGCGCGTTGCCGACGCCGCCCTCGAAGCGGCGCTGGAAGAGATCGCGGGTGTCGCGGAAGGAGTCCGCGGTCTCGTGGGCGATCTGAAGCTCGCGGTCGAGCTCCAGGAGCTGCAGGTAGGAGGTGGCCACGCCCGTGGCGAGGGAGAGCATCACGCCGCGCCGGAACGACTCGGTGGCGAGCAGGACCTCCTGCGCCGCCTCGCTGGAGCGGCGGATGCGGCCCCACACATCGATCTCCCACGCCAGCGAGAGGGCGCCGTAGAACAGGTTGAGGGTATCGTGGGGCCTCCCCTGGAACTCGGGCTGCCGCTGGCGACCGGCGCTGCCGTCGTAGCCGATCTGCGGGTAGAAGGGCGACCGCGCCACGCGCACGAGCTGGGAGGACTGCTCGACCCGCGCCACGGCGCTGCGCAGGTCGTAGTTCTGCTGGAGCGCGATCTGGATCAGGCCCTGCAGCACGGGATCCTGGAAGACCTGCCACCAGGGGAGATCCGCGAGCGAGGCGGCCTCGGCGGCGCCCACGTGGCTGCGGTAGTCGGCCGGCGGCGCGACCTCGGGCGGCACGAAGTCGGGGCCCACGGCGCAGCCGGACGCGAGCGCCACGACCAGCGCCAGCGCGGCGGCGAGCGGGGCGCGGATGGCGCGGGGCGCGCGCCTCACGTCCGGGCCTCGGGGCCGGGCGGCGGGCTGACGGAGCCAGGCGCGGCGGGGGGCGCGGGCGTCGCGCCCTCGCCCCGGTGGGCGAAGCGCTCGGTCAGCACGAAGAGCACGGGCACGATGAAGATCGCGATGCCGGTCCCGGCCAGCATGCCGGTGATCACGGTGGTGCCGATGCTCTGGCGCGAGATGGCGCCGGAGCCCGACGCGATCCAGAGCGGCACGCAGCCCAGGATGAACGCGAAGCTCGTCATCAGGATCGGGCGCAGCCGCTGCTCGGCCCCCTTCAGCGCGGCCTGGGTGATCGACTGGCCGCCGCGATCCAGCTCCATTTTCGCGAACTCGACGATCAGGATCGCGTTCTTCGCCACCAGACCGATCAGCATGATCAGGCCGATCTGCGAGAACACGTCGCTGTCGAGGCCGCGCATCCAGATGCCCAGGAACGCGCCGAACACGGCGATCGGCGTGGTGAGCAGCACGCTCCAGGGGAGCGACCAGCTCTCGTAGAGGCCGGCCAGGATCAGGAACACGAAGAAGAGCGAGAGCGCGAAGATGCTGGCGGCGCCGCCCGCATGCTGCTCCTGGTAGGACATGGCGGTCCACTCGGGCGTGATGTCGGCGGGAAGCACCTCCTTGGCCACCGCCATGGCAGCGGCCATGGCCTGGCCGCTGCTGTAGCCGGGGGCGGGGCCGCCCAGGATCTCGGCGCTGCGGAAGAGGTTGTAGCGGTTCACGTACGCCGGGCCGTTGGAGGGACCTGCGTGCACCAGCGTGGAGAGCGGGACCATCTCCTGCTCGTTGTTGCGCACGTAGAACTGGCCAATGTCCGAGGCCGTGAGCCGGTACTGGGGCTCGGCCTGCACGAACACCTTCCACTGGCGGCCGAAGCGGTTGAACTGGTTCACGTAGGCGGAGCCCAGCAGCGCCTGCAGCGTGGTGTAGAGGTCCGTCACGTTCACGCCCAGCTTGAAGACCTTGTCGGGGTTCACGTTGGCGAAGAGCTGGGGCACCTCGGGCCGCCACACGGTGAGCACGCGGGAGAGTTCGGGCCGCGCGTTCGCGGCGGCGATGAAGCGCTGGGCGTTCTCGGCCAGGTAGCTGACGTCGCTGCCGCTGCGATCCTGGAGCATCAGGTCGAAGCCGCCCGAGCTGCCCACGCCGGGAATCGCCGGCGGCGGGAAGGCGAAGGCCTGGGCGCCCGGCATCCCGGCGAGCTTCGTGTTGATCTCGTGCATGATGAGGTCGGCCGTGCGATCGCCGCGCTCGTGCCACGGGTCGAGCTGCACGAAGTAGAAGCCGTTGTAGGTGGACGAGATGCTCGAGAGCAAGCTGAAGCCCACGATCGTGGTGTAGCTCTTCACGCCCTCGGTGCGCGCTAGCAGCTCCTCCACCTGGCGCGCCATTACGTCGGTGCGCTGCAGCGACGCGGCGTCGGGCAGCGAGAGTTGCATGAAGAAGTAGCCCTGGTCCTCGCTGGGCACGAAGGAGGTGGGGAGCGTCCGCCCGATGCCGAGACCCACGATGCCGAGCCCCAGCAGCAGCAGCATCGCGCGCGCGGCGCGGCGGATCGCGGCCGCGGAGACGTCCACATAGCCCTTGGTGGCGCGCTCGAAGGCGCGGTTGAAGGAGGCGAAGCCGCGGCCCAGCGCCCCGGTCGCCGGCTGCTTCGGGCGCAGCAGCAGCGCGGCCAGCGCCGGCGAGAGCGTGAGCGCGTTGAAGGCGGAGATCAACACCGAGATCGCGATCGTGATGGCGAACTGCTGATAGAGGCGGCCGGTGATGCCGGTCATGAAGCCGGCCGGGATGAAGACGGCGGCCAGGATCAGCGCGATACCGATCACCGGACTCGACACCTCGTCCATGGCCTTGATGGTGGCATCGCGCGGCGAGAGCCCGTGCTCGATGCCCACCTCCACGGCCTCCACCACCACGATGGCGTCGTCCACCACCAGCCCGATCGCGAGCACCAGACCAAGCAGCGAGAGCGTGTTCACCGAGAAGCCCAGCAGAGGGAACACGATGAAGGCGCCGATCAGCGAGACGGGCACGGCGATCAGCGGGATCAGCGTGGCGCGCCAGCCCTGCAGGAACAGGAACACCACGATGATCACCAGGATCATCGCTTCGACGAGGGTATGGACGATCTCGTTGATGCCCTCGCTCACCGGGAGCGTCGTGTCCAGCGAGATCGCGTACTCGACGCCGGAGGGGAAGCGCTGGGCGATCTCCTTCATCTGGGCCTTGATGGCGTTCGCGGTGGCCAGCGCGTTCGAGCCGGGCGACTGGTAGACAGCGATCACCGAGGCCGGCTTGCCCATGAAGCGGCCGCGCTGCAGGTAGTTCTGCGCGCCGAGATCGATGCGCGCCACGTCCTTGAGCCGCACCACCGAGCCGTCGGGGTTGGCGCGCAGGATGATGTCGCCGAACTGCTCGGCCTTCACCAGCCGGCCCTGGGCGATGACGTTGTAGGTGAACTCCTGCCCGGGTGGCGCGGGCTCGGCTCCCACCTGGCCGGCCGGGTTCACCACGTTCTGCGCCTGGATCGCGTTCATCACGTCGGTGACGGTGAGCTGGCGGGCGGCCAGGGTGTCCGGCCGCAGCCAGACGCGCATCGCGTAGTCGGTGGTGCCGAAGAGCGTGACGCGGCCCACGCCCGGCACGCGGGCGAGCTGGTCGTTGATGTTGATCGTGGCGTAGTTGCCGAGGAAGTTGGCGTCGAAGGTGTCGTCGGGCGAGTAGATCGGGATCACCAGCAGCGGCAGACCCACGGTCTGCTGCACGGTGACGCCGTAGTTCACCACCGGGGGCGGCAGCTGGCTGGTCGCCTGGGAGAGCCGGTTCTGCGCGAACACCTGGTCGAGGTTCACGTCGGTGCCGACGTCGAAGCTCACCTGCAGCGTCATGGTGCCGTCGCTGCCGTTGGTGGACTTCATGTAGATCATGCCCTGCACGCCGTTCATCTGCTGCTCGATCGGTGTGGCCACGGACTGCTCGACAGTGACCGCGTCGGCGCCCGTGTAGGTGGCGTTCACCTGGATGATCGGCGGAACGATGTCCGGGTACTGGGCGATCGGCAGCCGCTGGAGCATCACCAGCCCGCCCACCACGGTGAGGATCGCGATCACGATCGCGACGATCGGACGGTCGATGAAGAAGCGGGACACGGGCTAGTTCGTGTCCGCGCCGGGAGGAGCCGCGGCGGGCTTCACCTCGCCGGCGGGCGCCGCCGCCGGGGTCGCGGCCGGCGGGGTCGCGGCCGGCGGGGTCGCGGCCGGCGCCTCGGCCTGGGGCGCCACGGGCTTCACCGCCATGCCATCGCGGATCTTCTGCAGGCCCTCCAGCACGATGCGGTCTCCCGCCTGGAGCCCGTCCGTCACCACGTAGTCGCTGCCGGTGGCGGAGCCCAGGGTGACGTTGCGGAACGTCGCCTTGTCATCCGGGCCCACCACGGCCACCTGATTCACGCCCTGCAGGTCGCGCACCGCGCGCTGCGGGATCACGACGGCGTGGTCGAAGTGATCGGTGACGGCGCTGACGCGCACGAACTGGCCCGGCCGCAGCAGGTTGTCCGGGTTCGCGAACTCGCCCTGCAGCTCGAAGGTGCCGGTGGTGGCGCTCACCCCGAGCCCCGCCACGCTGACGCGCCCCGGGTGCGGGTACACCTCTCCGTTGGCCAGCGTGAGCGTGAGGGCCGTGTGTCCCTCCTGGCCCGTCGCCTCCAGCTGGTTCACGCGCTTGGCGAAGCGCAGGTAGTCGATCTCGCTCGGCTGGAAGCTCACCTTGATCGGGTCGAGCTGGGAGACCTCGGCGAGCAGCGTCGTGGGGCCCACTAGGTCGCCCACCTGGGCCTTGGCGATGCCGGCGATCCCCGCGATCGGCGAGAGCACCTTCGTCCAGCTCAGGTTCAGGCGCGCCTGCTCGAGGGCCGCCTTGGCCGAGTCGAGCTGGGCCTTGCTGGCGGCCAGCGCCTGCGTGGCGTCGTCCAGCTCCTTCTGGCTCACCGCGCCCTGGCTCACGAGGGGGGTGTAGCGGGCCACGTCGATACGGTTGCGCTCCAGCACCGCCAGCGTGCGGGCCAGCTGGCCCTGGGCGCCGTCGAACGAGGCCTGGTATTGACGCGGATCGATCTCGAAGAGCAGCTCGCCGGGCTTCACCACGCTGCCGTCGCGGTAGGCCTGCTTCAGCAGGTAGCCCTGGATCTTCGGGAAGACCTGGGCGTTCACGAAGCCGACGGTGGTGCCCACCCACTCGCTGCGGATGTCCACGTCGCGGGTCGCGATCGGCGCCACCACGGCCTCCGGCACCGGGCCGCCGGCGGACTCCTTCGGCTTCTCGCAGGCGAGCAGCAGGGCGCCGAGCAGGCCGAGGGCGGCGAGTCGGCCGCTGCTGAAGACACGGGGGGACAACTCGGCACTCCTTCTCGAAACGGCCCGGGGTCGCCGACGGGCGCTCATCGCGCCCACTCTACCGCGACCATGGGGTCCATCACTCTGAGCGCTTGCGGTCCGACCTCTCGAGGTCCCGCCGAGCCTCCTGGAGAAGCTTGCGCTTCTTCGTGTTTACCACCGGGTAATGGAGATCCAACCGCGCGAGCGTGTCCACGACCGCCGCCGCCACCGCCAGACGCGTGAACCACTTGTGATCCGCCGGGATCACGTACCAGGGCGCCTCCTTCGTCGCCGTGGCGCGGATCATGTCCTCGTAGGCCCGTTGGTACTGCTTCCAGAAGTGGCGCTCGGCGACGTCCGAGGGCGAGAACTTCCAGTTCTTCTCGGGCTCGTCGAGGCGGGACAGGAAGCGGCGCTTCTGCTCGGCGCGCGACACGTGCAGGAAGAACTTCCGGATCACGACGCCCTGGCGCGACAGGTACTGCTCGAAGTTGCGGATGTCCCGGTAACGCTCCTGCCAGATCTTCTTCGTCACCAGCGAGGGCGGAAGCTTCTGGCTCGCGAGCACCTCGGGGTGCACGCGAGCCACCAGCACCTCCTCGTAGTAGGAGCGGTTGAAGATCCCGATGCGCCCCCGCTCGGGCAGCTTGCGCAGGCAGCGCCACAGGTAGTCGTGGTCGAGGTCCTCGGCCGAAGGCTGCTTGAAGGAGCAGACCTGCACACCCTGGGGATTCACCCCCGACATCACGTGCTTGATCGTCCCGTCCTTGCCCGCGGCATCCATCGCCTGGAACACCAGCAGCACCGACCAGCGGTCCTGGGCGTAGAGCATGTCCTGGTAATCCGTGAGGAGCTGGATGCCCTCCTGGAGCACCTCCTTGGCCGCGTCCTCGTCCTCGGACTCGAGCTGTGCGATGTCCGCGGGATCGATCGACTTCAGGCGGAAGCCCTTGCCGTCGCTGATCCGGTAGGGCTTCACGAAGCGGCGCGCGCGATCTTCCAGCTTCACTTCTTCCTCCGACCCGTAGTGGCGGCACGCAGGACGGGCCGACTCACGCTGCGCGCTCCTCGGCGAGCCGCTTGCGCAGCCGCGCCGCCCAGTAGTCGAAGGCCTCCTTCACGTCGCTCCACTCGAGGATCCCGCCCCGGATCGCCTTCGTGCCCCAGCGCTCGTCGACGGCGGCGGCGAGGCGCCGGTCGGTCATCGAGTCGGTGATGTCGACCTCCACGGCGGCGGCGCCCACCAGGAGACGGACGTTGGCCGCCATCCCGCCCAGCGACGTGATCAGCCGCAGCTGCGGCACCACGCTGGTGATCGTGTTGGCGATCACCCGCGACCCCTTCGCCTCGGTGATCGCGATCCGGATCCGCATCACGTCGGGGCCGGGCTGGCTCACCATCTTGTAGTCCTTGGAGAGTTCGCGGTACACCGCCTCGTACAGGTAGTCGGTGAGCGCCTGGCGCTTCTGGTCGGAGAGCTTCGCCGTCTCGCTGTCGCGCCAGACGGTCACGGACTCGAACAGGACGGCGTCGTACTTCGCGAAGTCCGCATCGGGGGCGATGTAGATGAGGCCCGCCTCGTCGCCCTTGCCGGGACGGAGCATCGAGTAGTCGCCGAGGAAGCCGGACTCCTGGGGGACGCCCCGGGGCTGGCGGGTGGTGGCGCAGCCGGCGACCGCCAGCAGGATGCCCAGCACCGCGGCGCGGCGCACGCATCGGGGGCGAAGTGGATGGCGGACCCAGCGTTTCGGATCCCGATTCATGAGAGCTCCCCTCGTGATGGAGTACGAACCAGCCGACGCATCCCTGCAAGACGAATACCGTGCCGATGGGTCCGCTCCGATCGCGGCGCCGCGCCGTCGGATCCCTCGCAACCACATGCGAGGACCCATTGTGGCAGGAAGACCCAGCCTTCCGGTAGCGGTTCCGGGATCCCGGCTCCTCGGGCCGGTCGCGGCGCGCTCGGGACAATACCGGGCGGACATGCCAGAATGCCGCTCCCGTTCGCGGAGGGTGAATGCATCGCGACCTCGTGCGACGAGCGTGCAGTGCGGCCGCGGCTCTCGCCGGCGCGCTCGCTCTCGCCTGTGGCGACGAGGCGCCGCCCGCGGCGGAGGCCCCGCGCCCGGTGAAGATCCTCGAGGTCGGGGGCGACGGCACCGTGCGCACGCTCGAGTACCCGGGCCAGATCGAGGCCGCCCAGCACGCGGAGCTGGGCTTCGAGGTGCCGGGGCGGATCGTGGAGTTCCCGGTCGACGAGGGACAGGCCGTCGAGCGGGGACAGGTGCTCGCCGTGCTCGACCCGCGCGACTTCCATAACGAGCTCGACTCCCAGCGGGCCCAGTTGCGGGCCTCGCGTGCCGAGTTCGACCGGGTGAAGACGCTGGTCGAGAAGGAGGTCGCGCCGGTCCAGGACCTGGACCGGGCGCGACGGAACCTGGAGGTCTCCCAGGCGAAGCTGCGCACGGCGGAGAAGGCCGTGGAGGACGCGGTGCTGCGCGCCCCCTTCGCGGGCGTGGTGGCGCGCAAGCTGGTGAAGGACTTCCGCAACGTCCAGGCGAAGGAGCCGGTGCTGATCCTCCAGGACGACTCGGGGCTCCAGATCGTGGCGAACGTCCCGGAGCGGGACTGGGTGTACGCGCGCAACGACGTGCCGGCGGCGGATCGCGGCCGTCGGGTCTCGGCGCGCGTCGCCGTCTCGAACTACCCCGACCGCACCTTCCCGGCCACGCTGCGCGAGGTCGCCACCACCGCCGACCCGACCACCCGCACCTACGCCGTGACACTGCTCTTCGACGTGCCTCCCGAGCTCAACGTGCTGCCCGGAATGACGGCGAAGGCGATCCTGGAGTTGCCGAGCTCCGGGACCGGCGCGGGCCTCTCGATCCCCGTCCAGGCCGTCGCCGACGACGAAGGCGAATCGCCCTACGTATGGCGCGTCGACCCCGCGACGATGGAGGTCTCGCGCGTCGACGTCGCGCTCGGCGAGCTCTCCGGGGGCTCGATCGAGATCGAGAGCGGGCTCTCTCCCGGCGACCAGATCGCCGTCTCGGGCGTACACCAGCTCCGCGAGGGCATGGTCGTGCGGCGCTTCGCTGAGTAGCCGGGATCGCCGGCGGTGGACATCGCGCGCTTCTGGATCGACCACCGCGTCGTCACCCTGGTGCTCACCGGGGTGATCCTCCTCGGCGGAACCGTCGCCTTCCAGGGCATGAGCCGGCTCGAGGACCCGGAGTTCACGATCAAGGACGCCCTGGTCGTGACGCCCTATCCGGGCGCGTCGGCGTTCGAGGTGGAGGAGGAAGTCAGCGACGCGATCGAGGACGCCGCGCAGAAGCTGGGGCAGCTGAAGGAGCTCGAATCGCGGTCGGCGCGCGGCCTTTCGACGGTCACCGTCACGATCCGGGACAAGTACGACAAGGACTCCCTCCCTCAGGTCTGGGACGAGCTGCGGCGCAAGGTGGGCGATGCCCAGAGCGGTCTGCCTCCCGGGGCCGGTCCCTCGCTGGTGATCGACGACTTCGGCGACGTGTACGGCGTGTTCGTCGCCGTGTTCGGGGAGGAGTACGACTACGCGGAGCTGAAGCGCTTCACCGACTACCTGCGCAAGGAGATGCTGCTCGTCGACGGTGTCGCGAAGATCACGAGCTTCGGCGAGCGGGTCGAGGCGATCTTCGTCGAGCTCGAGCGCGACCGGATGGCGCAGCTCGGCATCGCACCGGCGGCGATCGTCGACGAGCTGCGGCGTCGGAACGTGGTGGCCGACGCGGGCCACGTGCAGGTGGGCCCCGAGTTCATCGCGATCGTACCGACCGGCTCGATCCGCACCGTCGAGCAGTTCGAGTCGATCCTGATCTCGAAGGGCCTCGAGCAGCAGATCTATCTGCGCGACGTGGCGCGGGTGCGGCGCGGCTTCATCGAGCCCCCCGACAACCTGCTGCGCTACGACGGCAAGGCCGCGATCGGCCTCGGCGTCTCGACGGTGGCGGGCGGCAACGTCGTGGCGATGGGCCAGGCGCTCGCCGCCCGCGCCGAGGAGATCCGCTCCCAGTTCCCGCTCGGGATCGAGATCGGCATCGTCTCGCTCCAGTCCGAGGCGGTGACCCAGGCGATCCGCAGCTTCACCTCGAGCCTCGCCCAGGCCGTGGCGATCGTGATCGTCGTCCTGCTCTTCTTCATGGGGGTGCGCAGTGGCCTGCTGATCGGCTTCGTGCTCGTGCTGACGATCATGGGCAGCTTCATCTTCCTCGATCCCTGGGGCGTCGCCCTGGAGCGCATCTCCCTGGGCGCGCTGATCATCGCCCTGGGCATGCTGGTCGACAACGCGATCGTCGTGGTCGACGGCGTGCTGGTGCGCCAGCAGCGCGGGATGGACACCCGCGAGGCGGCGATCGAGGTGGTGAAGCAGTCCGCGATTCCCCTGCTCGGGGCCACGGTGATCGCGGTCCTCGCCTTCGCGGCGATCGGCACCTCCGACGACTCCACCGGCGAGTTCTGCCGCTCGCTCTACCAGGTGGTGCTGGTCTCGCTCTCGTTCAGCTGGGTGACGGCCGTGACGGTGACGCCGCTTCTGTGCGTGCTGTTCCTGCCGCCGCCGGTCCGGACCGCCGAGGACGCCGATCCCTTCGACACGTCCTTCTACCGCGGCTATTCCGGGCTGCTGCGCGCGTGCATCCGACGGCGCGGCGCGACGGCCCTTGCCGTGCTGGCGATCTTCGCCGCGGCGCTGTGGGGCTTCGGCTTCGTGAAGCAGAGCTTCTTCCCGCCCTCGACCCGGCCCCAGTTCATGGTGGACGTGTGGCTGCCCCAGGGCACCTACCTCGACACCACGGCGAGGACCGCCGAGCAGATCGCGGAGTACGTGGCGCGCCTGGAAGGCGTGACCCACGTGACCCAGCTGGTCGGGCAGGGAGGCCTGCGCTTCCTGCTCACCTACACGCCCGAGAAGGCCAACAGCGCCTACGCCCAGCTGCTGGTCGACGTGGAGGACGCCTCTCGGATCGACCCGCTGCTCCTGCAGATCGAGTCCGAGGTCCCCGAGCTCCATCCCGACGCGGAGGTGCAGGCCTACAAGTTCCAGCTCGGACCCGGCAGCATCGGCAAGGTGCAGGCGCGCTTCAGCGGGGATTCACCGGAAGTGCTGCGCTCCCTCGCCGCCCAGACCGAGGCGGTCCTCGCCTCGGATCCGGACGCAAAGGGCATCCGCACCGACTGGCGCCAGCGCACGATGCTGATCCGCCCGGTCGTGGCCGAGCAGCAGGCGAGCCTGAACGGGATCACCCGCCCCGACATCGCGAACACCCTGCTGGAGGGCTTCGAGGGCCGGCGGGTGGGCGTGTTCCGCGACGGCGACCTGCTGCTCCCGATCGTGCTGCGCGCTCCCGAGGCCCTGCGCCGCGATGTCTCGAGCATGCGGAACCTCCAGATCTGGAGTCCCGCCGCCCAGACGATGATCCCGCTGCGCCAGGTGGTGTCGGGCTTCGAGACCACCTTCGAGGACGAGATCGTGATCCGACGCGACCGGAAGCGGACGATCACCGTGTTCGCCGATCCGCGCCTGGGCCCCGCGAGCGAGCTGTTCGCGCGCGTGCGGCCCGAGATCGAGGCGATCGCGCTGCCCCCGGACTACACACTCGAGTGGGGCGGCGAGTACGAGGACTCGAAGAACGCCCAGGGTCCGCTGCTCGCGAGCCTGCCCACCTTCGTGCTGCTGATGATCGTGATCACGGTCGCGCTCTTCGACTCGCTGCGTCAGCCGCTGGTGATCTGGCTGAACGTCCCCCTGGCGGTGATCGGCGTGACGCTCGGGCTGCTCGTCACCGGGCAGCCCTTCGGATTCATGGCCCTGCTGGGATTCCTGTCGCTGATCGGGATGCTGATCAAGAACGCGATCGTGCTGGTGGACGAGATCAACGCCCAGGGAGCCGAGGGCCGGACGGTCCGCGACGCGATCATCGGCTCCGGAGTCAGCCGCCTGCGGCCGGTGGCGATGGCCGCTTCCACCACCGCCCTCGGCATGATCCCGCTGCTCTTCGACGCCTTCTTCATGTCGATGGCGGTGACGATCATCGGCGGCCTGGTGGTCGCCACCGTGCTGACGATGGTGGTGCTGCCCGTCTTCTACGCGATCGTGTTTCGGGTGCCGTCGGAGGACTGACGTCCGGGTCAGGGGCCGCACGAGTGGACGACGGCGTCGTCCTTCAGGAAGTAGACCTCCTGCGTCTGCCCCTCCACGAGCACCGACGCGGCCGCAGCGGCGATCGTCTCGCACAGCCGGGCGTAGGCCTGCTCGTCGGGCTCCTCGGCGAGAGTCACGTGCACGACGATGCGCGCACCTTCCTCCGTGCGCTCGACACGGAGGCGCTCGGCCGGCCGGAAGGCGGGATCGCCCTCCAGACGGGCGCGTACCTCGGCGCGGATCGCATCGATCGCGGCGCCCGAGATCGGCGGCACCTCCCTCGCGTCCGGCGACCCGCTCTTCTCGCCACATCCGGCGGCGAGCAGCAGCACAGCCGTCACCAGGGACGTCTTCGAGAGGCGGGCGATTCGGGCGGTGGTTCGCATGCGGCCGGCGGGATCATAGGCCAGGACCCGGGCCGTCGTATCGAGCCCGGAGGACCAGGACGACGCACGATGCCTCGGAATGGACGCACCCGCTGGGATTGACGGCCCGAAGGCGGGCCCCATGCTCTGGACGCCGAGCACTACGCACGGCGGAGGTACCGGCAGATGAATCGGATGCAACGGAGTGGTTGGGCGATCGGCGCGACGGTCGGGCTGGTCCTGCCCTTGGCGAGCCTGGCGGGTGCGCAGGAGATGTTCATCTACCCGCAGAAGGGTCAGACGGCGGAGCAGCAGGCGAGCGACAAGGGACAGTGCCAGCAGTGGGCGACGAGCCAGACCGGCTTCGATCCCCTGGCGCCCCCGCCCAGCGTGTCGTCGGCGCCGCCGCCCCAGGGCGGTGCCGTGCGGGGTGCGGCGCGCGGAGCCGCCGCCGGCGCCGCCGTCGGCGCGATCGCCGGCGACGCGGGCAAGGGCGCGGCGGCCGGTGCCGCCGTCGGCGGGATCGGCGGGGGCGTGCGCAAGCGCGACGCGGAGGCGCAGGTGGCCCAGCAGAACCAGCAGCAGGCCGCCTCGGTGGACGCCAAGCGGGCGGAGTTCCAGCGCGCCGTCGGGGCCTGTCTTGAGGGGCGCGGCTACACGGTGAAGTAACGAGCGGCGCCCGGGCCCGAGGG
>Ga0315553_10000216_pt1 | contig 52038 bp, 40 predicted proteins | sample SalMarSW160140MG_FD_203099 | JGI IMG/M metagenome (GOLD analysis project Ga0315553, IMG submission 203099) | Salt marsh sediment microbial communities from the Plum Island Ecosystem LTER, Massachusetts, United States - Salt Marsh Sediment SW1601-40 ...
GCAGGTGTACAACCTGGGAGCGCAGCGTCACCTGCTGGCAGGAGACAGCAGGCTGGACTCCCTGGTCATCGGCCTTGGGGGAGAGCTCACCAAGTTCTTCGTGGAGAGCGTGCTGGAAAGCCCCGGGGCCAACGCACAGATGCAGGGTGTGGTCTTCGGCAGCGACGGCCAGCACTTCGACCACCAGACGTTGCAGGAGCACATCGCCCCTGACTGCTCGAGCGATCTGTTGTTCAAGGTGGTGGTCAAGGATCAGGCCATGTCGGTGCACCTGGGTAGCGTGCGGGTGCATAGCGATGCGCGCGGCACCGACGCCGGCCAGACGGTGCGCAACCTCATCCTGAGCGAGGGGGCCAAGGCTCACCCCATTCTGCCGTTGGAGATCGAGGCCAGTGACATCAGGCGCTGCAGCCACGCGGCAACCGTGGGCCAGGTCGACGAGGCCCAGCTTTTCTACCTGATGAGCCGCGGCCTCAGCCGCCAGGACGCCCAGAAGCTCATCGTGGATGGTTTCTTCGAGCCTGTTCTGGAGGCGATTCCCCTACCGGCCATCCAGCATAGACTGCGGCGGGCGGTGGATGAGAAGCTGGGGTTGGCGCCACCATGAGCGCCTTCATCAAGGTAGCGGAGACAAGCGATATCCCGGCGGGAAGGGTGAAGGTGGTGGTTGTAGGCGATAGGCGTATCGCTCTGTGTAACGTGGACGGGGAGTTCTTCGCCATCGACGACATCTGCACGCACGACGGCGGCCCCCTGGATCAAGGCGAACTGCAGAGCGACGTCATCGAGTGCCCGCGCCACGGCGCCCGCTTCAACGTGAAGACGGGCAAGGTGCTGGCCCTGCCCGCCGTCAAGCCCCTCGCCACCTACCCCCTCAAGGTGGAGGGCAACGAGATCCGGGTGGCGGCGCCATGAAGCCAACGAGGGCGAGGACGGTGTTCGATGTGCAGGCCATCCGGCGGGATTTCCCCATCCTTGGTCGCCAGGTGCACGGCAAGCCGCTGGTCTACCTGGACAACGCCGCTACAACCCAGAAGCCGCGGGCTGTCATCGACGCGCTGGTCCACTACTACGAAAACCAAAACGCCAACATCCACAGAGCCATCCACACGCTGGGCGAGGAGGCCACCGCCGCCTATGAGGAGACACGGGCCAAGGTCTCTCGGTTCATCAATGCGCCTCGGCCGGAGACCATCGTCTTCACGCGCAGCGCCACCGAGGCCCTGAACCTGATCGCCTATGCCTGGGGTCGGGCCAACGTGAGGAAGGGAGACGAGATCGTCCTCAGCCAGATGGAGCACCACAGCAACATGGTGCCCTGGCAGCGCCTGGCCCAGGAGGTAGGAGCCACCGCCAAGTACATAGGCGTCACCGACGAGGGAACCCTCGACCTGGATGGGCTGGACGATATCATCACTGAGAAGACGAAGCTGGTGAGCGTGACCCAGGTCTCCAATGCCTTCGGCACCATCAACGTCCTGGACAAGATCATCGCGGTAGCCCATCGGCGGGGCGCCCTGGCGGTGGTGGACGGAGCTCAGAGTGTGCCTCACATGCCGGTGGACGTTCAGGCGCTGGACTGCGACTTCCTGGCCTTCTCCGCTCACAAAATGCTGGGCCCCACGGGGGTCGGCGTCCTCTACGCCCGCTACGAGCTGCTGGAGGCGATGGAGCCTTTCCAGAGCGGCGGGGAGATGATCAGCCGCGTGCGGCTGGAGGGTGCCACCTGGAACGATGTTCCCTGGAAGTTCGAGGCGGGCACCCCCAACATCGCCGATGTCATCGCTTTCAGCGCCGCCCTGGACTACCTCTCGGCGCTGAGCATGGATAACGTCCGCGCCCACGAGCAAGAGCTGGCTGCCTACGCCCTGCGTCGCCTTCGACAACTGGAGAACATCATTGTCTACGGCCCCCAGGACACTTCTCGGCGAGGCGGTGTGGCATCCTTCAACTACCCTGACATCCATGCTCACGATGTGGGGACGATCCTGGACCGGCAGGGTGTGGCTATCAGGGCCGGCCACCATTGCGCTCAGCCGTTGATGCGGCGCTTCGATATAGCAGGGACCGCCCGCGCCAGCTTCTACATCTACAATACCCTGGAAGAGGTGGATGCACTCGTCGAGGGTCTTGAGAAAGCGAGAGCCTTCTTCAGCCATGCCCCTGGATAGAGACGTGGAGCTGGATGAGCTCTATCGGGAGATCATCCTCGACCACTATCGCAACCCCCGCAACCGCGGCTCTCTCGACCAGCCCAGCGCCACCAGCGAGGGCGACAATCCTCTCTGCGGCGACGAGGTGCGGGTCGAGCTGGACATTCGCGACGGCCGCGTCTCCGACGTGCGTTTCGAGGCCAGGGGCTGCTCCATAAGCCAGGCCTCGGCCTCCATGATGACCGAGGCCGTGAAGGGCCTCAGTCTGGAGGAAGTGGATTCCCTGTTCGAGACGTTTAAGGGCATGATGTACGGCTCCGACGAGGTGGATGTGGAGGCTCTGGGCGACCTGGAGGCCCTTCAGGGGGTGCGCAAGTTCCCAGTGCGGGTCAAGTGCGCCACCCTGGCCTGGAACACCCTGCAGGAGGCGCTGGAGGAGTTCGGCAAAGGCCGAGGCTAACTCACAGCCGGTTGCGGCCGGAGAGAAAGGCAAAGGCAGGGGGAGTTACCCCTGCCTTTCTTGCTCTGGGGGGTCGCTATCAGGGGAAGCGGAAGGTTTCGAAGTCGCGAGCGACCAGCACGCCTTCCAGACCGCTGACGTCGGGCTCTGCCTCCAGGTGGGTGAGGATGATAGTGGTGGACAGCGGCAGTCGCTTCCTGATCTCCGGCACATCGGCGAAGCTCACATGATAGGGCCCTCTGTCTTCGCTATAGCTGCAGTCCAGCACCAGCACGTCCGCCCCCTCCGCCAGAGTGAAGATCTGGTCACAGAACTCCGTATCGCCGGTGTAGGCGACCATCTTGTCAGCCAAGCTCAGCCTGTAGCCGAAGGCGTCCAGATCTTCGCCGGCGTGCTCCATGGGGAAGGCCTGGAAAGAGAGGTCGTCCACGGTCTGCTGCCGATCTGCGTCGGCTTCAAGGTAGAGGCGCTTATAGCCGACGTCGGCGCGCGTGAGGTTGGGGAAGGCCATGTCGGCCAGCGCTTCGATCACCCTCTCAACGCCGGGCGGGCCCACGATGTAGAGGTTTTCTTGCCGCGGCGTCATGTGAAGATACTCAAGAAAGAGAAAGGGCAGCCCCAGGAAGTGATCACCGTGAAAGTGACTGATGAAGACGGTGGAAATGTCGGTTGGGGGAACACCCAGGCGCTTCAGGTGGGGGAGAAGAGTGGGAGGCGCATCGAGCAGGTAGCGGCCGTTGACTAGGAACGAGCTCCAGTAGCGCCCGCCGCAGGCGAAAGCGTTGCCTGAACCTAAGAACGAAAGCTCTAGCATGAGAGGTGCTCTTCTCCCTCCTAGCCCTGCCTATCCAGGAAAGGGCTGAGCCCCAACTCTGCAGGACTCAGCTCTTCCGCGAATCATTCGCCCTGTCTGCAGTGCCTATCTCTTGGGAGTGCTGATTGTGCAGCCCTTGTGGCGTTCCTCCCGCGATGGGCCTAGTCTCTACGGCCGAGAATGGCCACGGAGCAGCTAAACGACCCTGGCCGGCCGCCCAGGTTGTGGGTCAGGCCGATGTCCGCCTTCTTAAGCTGACGCTCAGGCGGGCCGGGGGCCTTGCCTTGAATCTGCTTGTAGATCTCGTAGATCATGCGCAAGCCGCTGGCGCCAATGGGATGGCCGAAGCACTTGAGGCCACCGTCCGGATTGACCGGCAGGTCACCCTCCAGGGTGAAGGCGCCCGACTCCACGTCTTCCTTGGCCTTGCCCCTGGAGCTGAAGCCCAGGTCCTCGTAGATGATCAGCTCAGTGATAGTAAAACAGTCGTGGACCACGGCCAGGTCTATCTCCTGGCGGGGGTTCGTGATACCCGCCTCATCATAGGCCTGCCGCGCAGCAGCGAGGTTCTCAGGGAAGTGGACGAAGTCGTAGTCGTCCCTGAGCATCCCCTGCCTACCGCCCACGGCGAGGCCCAAGCCCTTCACCAGCACATAGTCGTCCCGCATCTTGCGGGCGTTCTCCGGCGTGGTGATGATGGCAGCAGAGGCACCGTCGCTGACCCCACAGCAATCGAAGAGGCCCAGGGGCCAAGCGATCATAGGAGCCTTCAACACCTGCTCCAGCGTTATCTCTCGGCGCAGGTGAGCCTTGGGGTGGAGAGCGCCATTGTGGTGATTCTTCACCGCTATCTGACCCAGGATGCGCTTGCCCTCATCGTAGGACAGGCCATATTTGTGGAAGTAGCTGGTGGCCGCCAGAGCGAACTGGACCGGCGGCGGACTGGGCGGTTCCACGCCCGAGCCTGCCTGTGCGCCAGTGACAAGACCAGCGAATCCTGAGTCCTTTAGCTTCTCCACTCCCACTGCCAGGACAATGTCGTAGATGCCAGCGGCTACAGCGTAGCAGGCGTTCCTGAAAGCATCGGTGGCGGTGGCGCAGGCGTTCTCGACGCGCGTAATGGGGATGTAGTCCAGCTTCAGGGCCTCGGCCGCTGGCTGGCCGGTGTTGAAGCTGGCAACGGTGCCAAGCCAGGCCGCCTGGATATCCTTGGGCCCCAGACCGGCGTCCTCATAAGCCTCATAGGCAGCCTCCACCATCATGTCGAGGCCGCTAGCGTCCCAGCGCTCCCCGAACTTGGTGCAACCCATCCCGACTATGGCGACTCTATCCTTAATGCCTTCTGTCATTGTCATCCCCCCAAAAGCCTATGCTCTCACCGGTGTGGATTTCCAATAGTAGTTGTGAATACCATCTGCGGAGCGTATCTTGCGGAAACTCATCTCCACGGGCATGCCCACGCTTAGCTCATTAGTCTCCCGATCGGTCATCATGGAGAGCATACGACCGCCCCCCTCAAAGTTTATCACCGCTATCACCAAAGGGACATCGGTGGTACCCGACAGGTAATCCATGGCGTAGGTAGCCACGATCGCTGATTTGTCCGAGAAACGGACTTTGTCCATCTCATCCTTGGCGTGGCACTCCACGCAGACGCGCTGGGGCGGGAACTGCACGTAGCCGCATTTCCTGCACTTGGAGCCGTATAGCTGAATAACCCGGTCGGTCTCGCGCCAAAGGGCGGAGGCGGACGGGCCACCGGCTGTCGGCCGGCGCACTCCGGCCACGGTCATCAGACCCCGCCAGCGGAGGTACTCATCGTAGGTCTTGAGGACCTGCTTCGCCTCCACGTGCTTCTTCACGCCACGATGCTCCTGCCGGAGCTTGTCGATGCCCTCGCCGGCCTTGATCGAGTAGACATCGCAGCCATCGCCGTAGCCCGCCACCAAGATCCTATCGCCAGCCTTGGCCTCCTCCAAAGCCGCGACCAGCAGCATCAGGGGGAAGGCAGCGCCGGTATTCCCCACCTGGCTGTAGAGAGGGTCCTGGACCTGATCGGCTTCGAACTTCATCATCTTTGCCAGGTCGGCGTGTCTGCGAGCGTCACTGGAGTGGTAAGCGACCTTCTGGAAATCCTTTGGGGCCAGGCTATTCTTGGCCATGAAGGCCGATACGGCCTCTGGAATGACCCGGAGGATCCCCTCCTCGATGACGAAGCGGTCTTCCCAGCTCCTGACGGTGCTTTCGTCGCTGGAGCGCCATACGTCCAGCATGTGGTCGGTGATGTGGTAGTCCGCCTCTATCTCAGCGACCACGCCATCCTTGGCGATGAGCAGGGCAACAGCTCCGTCACCCACCGCCCGGTCCAGGCCGCCCTTCGGGGTCGCCATGCGACAGTCAGAGGCGATCACCAGAATATTGCTGGCCGTGCCCGCCTGGACAGCGTCCATGGCCATCTTGAGGGCGGTGGTCCCTGCCCGGAGCACATCTGTGACGTCGGCGCTGGTGATATCCCGTCGCAGGTCGAGAGCGCTGGCAATCAGGGCCGCCCCCTGCTTCTCAACGTAGGGCGAGGTAGTGGTAGCATATAAGATGCCATCCACCTGAGACCTATCTATCCCCCTGAGACAGTCCATTCCGGCAGCTACCGCCATGGTTATGCTGTCCTCGTCGAAGTTGGCCACTGCCTTCTCGGCGGGAAATCCCCAGCCCGCCGTTTCCTTGCCCAGGCGATATTTGGGGATATAGGCTCCGTAAGACTTGATACCTGTCATGACACCTCCTAGCGAGACCAATCCAACCCGACTAGCCCATATCAAACCCGCCTGGCCTCATCGCAATTTAGGCCACCGTCGGTTCAATACAAGGTTGCTCCCTTTCCGGGTGCCATTCTGGTTTTAGCGCAGCCGCAAACGCTGCGTCAAGTCTAGCGCCGTCCAAGCTTACCATAATGGTGAGCGGGGGCGATCGGTCTGGCTATGATATAATAGGCGCCGGAGAGAGATCGATGATCCGCTACTTGTCGGCGCCTCGTCTCGAGGAGGGCACCTGCCAGGGCTGCGGCACGAGCTCGCTGCTGATCGCCGCCAATCTGAAGGTGTGCCTGGACTGCATCCGCCAGCAGCCGGAGAGGGTGATGCCTCACCTGAAGGCCGTGCACGCCGAGGCCCGAAAGCAGTTCAACCTGCCTGCCGAGCCGCCCCAGGCCACCGACGGTGTGCCCTGCACCTTCTGCGCCAACGAGTGCCACATCCCCGAAGGCAAGATGGGCTACTGCGGCTTGCGCAGCAATCGCGGCGGGAAGCTCACGCACCTGGGCGGGACGGCCGCCAGCGGCATCCTGGAGTGGTACTACGATCCCCTGCCCACGAACTGCGTGGCCGAATGGGTCTGCGCCGAGAGGGAGAGCCGGGGCTTCAAGAACCTAGCAGTATTCTACGGGGCCTGCAGCTTCGACTGTCTGTTCTGCCAGAACTGGCACTACCGCAACCTGGCTCGCCGCCTGGCGCCGGCGATGAGCGCGCAGGAGTTAGCCGATCGCGTAGACGAGAGAACGGCCTGCATCTGCTACTTCGGGGGAGACCCATCGCCTCAGATGCCCCACGCCATCGCCACGGCCCGCCTGGCCCTGCGTCAGCGGCGGGCTCGCCCTCTGCGCATCTGCTGGGAAACAAACGGCAGCATGTCGCCCCCCCTCCTACGCCAGGCGACCACCCTGGCCATGGATTCGGGCGGCATCATCAAGTTCGACCTCAAGGCCTGGGACGAGAACCTTCACCTCGCCCTGTGCGGGGTGAGCAACAAGCAAACGCTGGAGAATTTCGCTTGGCTGGGCGGGCTCTTTCGCCACCGGCGGGAGCCGCCCTTGCTCACCGCCAGCACCCTCCTAGTGCCCGGCTACATTGACGCACAAGAGGTGAGCCAGATCGCCCGCTTCATAGCCTCCCTCGACCCAAACATCCCCTACAGCCTGCTGGCTTTCCACCCTCACTTCTTCATTGGCGACCTGCCCACCACCTCGCGCCGTCATGCCAACGAATGCCTCAAGGCAGCGAAAGCGGAAGGGCTGGCCAACGTCAAGATCGGCAACGTGCACCTGCTGTCGGACCTGTACTAGAGCTCGCTTGCCTCCAGACCCCATAACAAATCGACGGAGAGCCCACCTTTGCGGCAGGCTCTCCGCCAATCACTCACGCTAGGTGATTACCTTTGCGCCAACTGTCCTCTACCACCACCAGGGCCACGGCTGGACGTAGTCGTTGAACTGAACCGTTATCGTCCTGATCTGCTCCGACGCCAGGTTGGGAACGTTTATCGTCTGCGTCTTGCCACCGCCTGTGCGCGATGTAAGGGCAACAGATACCGTCCCATTCGGGGGGTAAGCCCCAGGAGTGAAGAGATCAATGCCGGTGAAGAAGGTCATGGCTGCGTAGAAGGGGATCGGCGTGGTGAGGTCGCTGACCCCGTCCGCGCCCTTATCGTACACAAACATATAGTCAACTATGCTGGGGAAGGGCTCACTGGGGAATATGGCAGCGTTGACCAAGTTGACACCGTTGACCTTAAGAACGTCATTGTCGGCGCTCTGCTCCTGATCACCCCAGAACTCCATGTTCCTTCCGATGAGCAGGTTGACGTGGTTGGGGCTCCGGTCCATGTATGCGGAGGGCCCGCCTTCGGGGCCTGAAGTGAGCAAGCGGATCAGGTAGTCGCTCCTGATGAAGGGCTCATAGTAGGAGGGGTGGTCGCCCTGGCCTTCGCGCACGATGTTGAACTCGTAGGCCTGACCCATCTTGGCCTTGAAGGGCCCCCAATTACCATCCTCACCTATGGCGTAGACTGCCTGTGGGCTCGTGCCGATTCTTGCGCCGGTGTCGCGGTTGACCTTCCATATCTCCAGAGAAGCGCCATCCACACCTACGTTCTGCGGGAAGAGGACCGCCCTTCCGGCAAGCTCAATCCGTCCGAAGCTGAAAAGCTCGGGCAGAATGTACTTGGTCAGGGGCCGATGGCCGGTGAAAAACTTGTACATCTCGACGAACGACTCGGCGGAGGTCGCCACCTCGACATGGGTCTGGTTGGGGATAGTCACGTTTGTTGCGCCCACGATCTCGCGGGGAAGGGGGGAAGTCTTTCCGGCCCATAGAGCCAGGGTGGGAACGGGCACTCCGACCACTGTACCGGGAAGCGCCGCGGCTACGCCGCCGTCGATGTTCACGTAGTGGGCGACCTTCTCAGCGCGGGCTGCTGAGCTGTTCAGGTATCCCTGCATCACCATCGTGCCGAGAGAGTGCCCCAGAATGTCAACCTGATCGGCGCCAGTCTCCGCCTGGATGTTCGCGATGAGCTGGTCGAGATTCCCCCAGATCTGGAAGAGCAAGCCGTAGTTCACCGCTCCCGTGCTGAAGTCATACAGGGACCCAGAGTCGTACTCGAGCGCGTTTATGTACTCGTGCGGGTAGAAGTTGGTCTCAAATCGCATGGCCTGCGACTCGAATTGGGCAGCCGAGCCAGCGCCACCATGAACGAAGATTATGGGGTGTGTACCGGGGAGATGCCATGGACGGCAGGCGTCGGCTGGTGCAGATAGCGGGACCAAGACCCCGATCGCCATGAGAAGCGCAGCAATCACAGCAAACAGTCTGATTTTCATCTTCTTAGCTCCCTTAAACTAGTGTTGTCATGTTCTGCAGAAACTCTCGTACGGGCCAAGACGTAATGCCTCACCGCCCTTTCTGGAGTTGATTAGCGGAGAAGATATGATTTCAGCCTGAGAAACCAAGCTAGGTAAAACCCGTTTTGATGCACCTCGTTGCGAGGTTTCACATAATGTGCTCGCTACATACCACAACGGTTTGGTTTTGTCAAGAATCTGGCCTGCCTCATTGAGAGTGTTGCCTCAGAAGTAGTGCTACCGAAAGCAAAAGAGGCAACCTACACCTGCTGTCGGACCTGCACTAGGACTCGCTTCCCTCCAGGCCCGACAGCTTCGGCTGGCCGACGCCCTTGGCCTGAATGAGCACCTTGATCCGGCCCAGGCCAGCGGGGTCGATCAGCTCGGTCACCGCCCGTCGCCGCGCGTAGTACTCCTCGAGGGCCAGCTCACCGTCGGCCTGACGCTCGAGGCCAGCAGTGATGCCCAGGGCAGCCAGGAAGCGGCCCTGGCTGGTGAGACCCAGCGGCTCGAGGCCGTGCTCCCGGCCCGCCTGAACGAGGCTGGTGAAGTCGACGTGGCTGGTCATGTCCTGACGACCTAGGCGGGCGTAGGGGTCCGTGCTGGGGTTGTGGCGATAGAAGCAGAGGAGGGTGCCATCCTTGCGCCAGGAGGTATACAGATCCTCGGCGGGATAGCCGTAGTCAAAGGTGAGGACAAAGCCGCAGCGGAGGGCGCCGACCACCGTCTTCATCCACTCCAGGGCCTCCAGATTCACCTCGGCCGAGCAGCCCTCGCCGGGCAGGAGGCCCAGACGGTGGAAGTACTCCTGGAGCAGAGGCGTGGAAGGAGGGCCAAGGCTCTCCACGAAGCGCTCCTCCTGCCACTCGACGTATAGCTCGTGCAGCCGGCCATCGCGAACCACCACTCGGTGGACGGGGAAGCTATCGATCAGCTCGTTGCTGAGGAAGCAGCCGCTGAGGCTTTCAGCGACGATGGCTTCCAGGGAGGGCAGCCAGGTGACCTTGGCCAATGAGGCATCGACTTGGCGCAGAAGGCGGCGCTGACCGTCAACCAGCCAATCATTCACCTCGATGAGCCGATATTCCAGCGCCTGGAAGAACTCGGGCGCTCGCCTGCCTGCCCAGGCCAGGATGTCGCGGGCCAGCAGGCCGCTGCCCGCCCCCATCTCCACGACGGTGAAGGGCTGAGGCTCGCCCATCGCCTGCCACATCTGGCAGAGCTGCTTGGCTACCAGGGAGCCGAAGACGGGGTGCACTTCGGGGCTGGTGAGGTAGTCGCCGTGGCGGCCCATGCGCTGGCGGGGCGAGGAGTAGTAGCCGTGCTGGGGGTGGTAGAGTGCCATGGCCATGAACTGACGAAAGGGAATGCGGCCCTCCGCCGCGATGCGCTCTCTGATGGCGGCCTTCAACTCTTCGCTCTCGCTGGCCGACGGGAACTCGTCTTCGCTGGGGCGCAAGCTCTTCCTCCCGAGCGAGGCGATCATATCGCAGGGCGATGGCTGCTGCCAGTTGGCTGGAGGGTTGATGCTGTTACTGTCAGTTGATACAATGATTGCATAATTTGCAAACATTGCATAGGGGGCAATCATCTTGATGGACAACGAGGAGATGATCGAACGCATCCTTAAGGCCTACGCCAAGGCCGTTGCCCTGGCCGACCCCGGCCGCCTGGAGCGTTGGGTGGGCCTGGGTCTCACCACAACCCAGCTCAGAGTGCTTGTCCTCCTGCGGCGGGAAGCGGGGGCTCCCGCGGGCCTTCTCGCTGAGCGCCTGCGGATTACCCCTTCTACCCTCACCCGCATTGTGGACCGCCTGGTGCGCCTCGGCCTCGTCCGGCGTGAGGAAGACTCCGCTGATCGCCGGCTGGTGCGCCACTACCTGACCGCTAAAGGCGACCAAACCCTGGCTGAAATGAAGCGTGCCGGGCGGGCCTTCGTGGTGAAAATTCTGAGCCAGCTTCCCCGCCACAAGCTGGAGCGACTCCTGCATGCCCTGGAGGACCTATCGCAGGCGGCGGAGACGGCGGAGAGCAAGGTCGTGAGCACGCCAGAAACGGGGAGCTAGGGCATGACCCAAGCGCAGAGCATCTCCCAAATGGGCACCCGCACGAAGATGCTGGTGATGGCCGGCACGTTGCTGGGTCTGTTCACTGCCGCCATGGACCAGACGATAGTGGGCACGGCCATGCCCAGGGTGGTGGCCCATCTGGGCGGCTACGAACACTACAGTTGGGTGTTCACTGGCTTCATGGTCGTGTCCACAACGGCTGTGCCCATCGTGGGCAAGCTCACCGATATGTACGGCCGGAAGTTCTTCTACCTCGGGGGCATCGCCGTAATGATGCTGGGATCAGCCTTGTGCGGTATGTCCCAAAGCATGATCCAGCTCATCGCCTTTCGGGCCATTCAGGGTCTGGGAGCAGGCACGATTATGGCCACTGCCTTCGCGATCATCGGCGATGTGTTCCCGCCGGCTCAGCGGGCCCGCTGGGCCGGTCTCATGACTGGCGTGTTTGCCGCCGCCAGCGTCGCGGGGCCGCTCATCGGTGGCTACATCACTGACAACCTCAACTGGCGCTGGGTCTTCTATGTGAACCTGCCCCTGGGCGCCCTGGCCCTGTCCGTCTTCTTCTCGGTGATGCCTTCCGTGCGAGCCCGGGTGAGGCACCAGCTAGACTACTGGGGCGTAGCGATGCTCATCCTGGCCGTCGTGCCCCTGCTGCTGGCCTTCTCCTGGGCCAACGAGCAGTATCCCTGGCTCTCGGCTCAGATCATAGGCCTGCTGACCTTCGCAACCCTGGCTGCCCTGGCCTTCGCTGTTGTGGAGATGCGGGCCGCGGAGCCCATTCTGCCCCCTGCCCTGTTCCGCCATCCCATCTTCTTGGTATCTGCCGCCGTCACCTTCCTGACCGCTATGGGCATGTACGGCAGCATCGTCTATCTTCCTCTCTTCATCCAGGGAGTCCTAGGCTCCTCGGCCACCAACTCCGGCCTGGTGATCATGCCCATGATGCTGAGCCTTTCCATCACCGCTGCCATCATCGGGCAGATCTTGGGTCGCTGGGGGCACTACCGCATCATCGCCGTGGCGGGGCTGGCGGTGATGGCCGGCGGCATGTTTTTGATGTCAGGCATGGACGCTACCTCTACCAACGCAATCGCTACCCGCAACATGATCGTGGTGGGCATCGGTCTGGGGGCGATCATGCCCATCTTTGTCCTGGTGGTTCAGAACGCTCTCCCCTATCGAATGCTGGGGGTCTCTACCGCCGCCATCCAGTTCTTTCGCTCCGTGGGTGGCACCATGGGGGTGGCCATCATGGGGTCGATGGTCAACAGCAGCTTTTCGTCCGAGCTGACGGCCCGGACCCCGTCCCAGGTCCGAGAGTCGACCCCACCTGACCTTCTCGCGCGCCTTCAGGATCCCCAGTCTCTCCTCAACGCTGACCTGCTAGCAGGGCTGCGGGAGGCCTTCGCCGGCCTGGGCGAGCAGGGGCCGACCATGTTCGAGCAAGTCATGCTGGCTACCCGCACGGCTCTGGGCCTGGCAATAGCGGACGCCTTTCTCCTGGGCATGGGCATAACGCTGGTCGCGCTCGTGGTGGCCATCTTCCTGAAGGAGGTGCCCCTGGCCAAGACGTGGGCCGTGCCCGAGGCAACGGCCGGCGCCATGCCGTTGGACCGCTTGGGTTCGGCGCCTGTGGCGGGCAGCTCGGTGCTGCCCGCCGACCCGCCGCCGACGCGCGGGGACGAGACAGTTGGCGCTGATGAACGTCCGCCTGAACCCAGACGACCGGCGGAAGGGTAGACGCTGCGGCCCCAGGCCGGGAGAGGTCATCTCAGGGGGAAGCATGTTCCTGAGCTACTAGGCCACCATGGCGGAGACCGTACCGACCGGGATAGGATGTGACACCAGGTCAAACCTACGGGAAAACCGTCGTTTGATCGGTGGAGAGTAGAATGTTGACGCGATATGGAGTCAGGAATAGGATACAATGCGCCGGGACAGAGCCGAGCTCGGAGTCAGCAGGCTGAAAGTAGGACGGCGTGGTCCTGAAAGGAGGTGCGGCTATGGCACTCAGCGCTCGCAACCAGTTGGAAGGCATCGTACGCAGCGTGAAGCTGGGTGAGATCGTGGCCGAGGTGACCATTGAGCTAGCTAGCGGTCAATCGGTGGTCTCCGTAATCACCCGAGGTTCTGCCGAGGCACTGGGCCTCAAGCAGGGGGATCGGGCGAAGGCTGTCATCAAGGCCACCGAGGTGATGGTGGCCAAAGACTGAACGCTCTGTCTTGCTGGTCACTCCTCGAAAGGATTCTGCCCTCTCAGTGGCAGGGTTCTTAGCTTAGTGTCGTCCGACACACTCCTGCTAGTTCCGATTCTCAGCTCAACTGGCGCTGTATCGTTGACCCCAAGCTACGCGTATCGCATAATGTCCGCGCGCGGCTGGTCAGCCGCGTAGGCATTTGTCTCGGAGGCATTGGCGTGCAACCCAGAGTCAAGCTGTGGTTGGAGAAGGATGGTCTGCTGGTCTTCAGCGACTATCGGGCAGAGCTTCTCGACCATATTGCCAAGACGGGCTCGATCAGCGCAGGCGCGGAGCGGATGGGGCTCTCTTATCGGCGGGCGTGGGGGAAGATCAAAGAGATCGAGCACAACCTGGGGGTACGGTTGGTGCGGAGCGAGGCGGGCGGACCCGGCGGCGGGCGAACCACACTCACCACGGAGGGTGAGCAACTCCTCGCGCGCTACCGCGCCTTTCGCGCGGCGGCGCAATCGCACGTCGGACGGGACTTCGACGAGGCATTCGCCAGCGGCGGTTAGTTTTTTTGTGGGGTCGTTATGCCGCAACTAGCATAGCGGCTTCCCGCGAAAGGAGGTCGGAGACGGTGAGACACGGAATATGGAGCGGACTGCTGGCGATGTTCGCAGTCCTGGCAATGCTGGCGGTCGTGGGCTGCGGCGGCGGGGGGGAGGAGGTCATCCTGGCCACGACGACCAGTACCTACGACAGCGGCCTGTTGGACACCCTAGTACCCGACTTCGAGGACCAGACGGACTATGAGGTGAAGATCATCGCTGTGGGCACCGGCCAGGCTCTAGCGATGGGCGAGCGCGGCGACGCGGACGTACTGCTTGTCCACGCACCGAGCTCCGAGCTGGAGCTCGTCGAGAGCGGGGCGGCGATCAACCGCCAACTCGTAATGCACAACGATTTCGTCATCGTTGGGTCTGAGGACGACCCCGCCGGCATCGAGGGCATGACCTCGGCCGCCGATGCCTTCACAACCATCTACGAGAGCGAGGCAACCTTCATCAGTCGCGGCGACGACTCAGGCACGCACAAGAAGGAGAAGGCCATCTGGGAGAGTGCGGGCCTGGATCCGGAAGGCCAATCCTGGTACGAGCAGAGCGGCCAGGGCATGGGGGCAACCCTCCAGATCGCCAACCAGAAAGACGCCTACACCCTCTCCGACCGCGGCACCTACCTGGCGCAGAGCGAGAACCTGGAGCTGGTCGTGCTCGTTGAAGGCGATCCAGTTTTCTTCAACGTGTATCATGTCATGCAGGTGAACCCGGATAAGTTCGACAAGGTGAATGATGAGGGCGGTGCCGCCTTTGTGGACTTCATGATCTCGGAAGAGGTGCAGAACATCATCAGGGACTTCGGCGTCGACAAGTTTGGCCAGCCCCTCTTCATTCCCGATGCCGGCAAAGATGAGTCGGAGCTGGCCCCGAGCTAGCTGACAGGAGGTGCGGCCGTGGACCTGATATGGGACGGGATACGAGAAGCCTTTCGCATTATCGGCAGCGGCGACTACTCGGTGTGGGAGATCACCCTCCGCTCTCTGCTCGTGTCCGGTACAGCCACGGCGATTGCCCTTCTCATCGGCGTCACGGTGGGGTCGGTGGTGGCCTTCAATGAGTTCCCAGGCCGAAACCTAGTCTTCAGCCTGTTGAATACGGGCATGGGCCTGCCGCCGGTTGTCGTCGGCCTCATCGTGGCGATCATGCTCTGGCGAAGCGGACCCCTGGGCGACCTCCATCTTATCTACACGCCGACAGCAATAGTGATCGCTCAGACGATCATCGCCACACCCATCGTCACCGGCTTCACAGCGGCTGCCCTGCGCAACCTCCATCCGCGGCTAAGGAGCCAGCTATATGGTTTAGGCGCCTCGCGCCTTCAGATGCTGTGGCTGGTGCTGTGGGAGGCCAAGCTGCCGCTGCTGGCGGCGGTGATGGCCGGCTTCGGCGGCGCCATCTCCGAGATCGGCGCGTCCCTCATGGTGGGCGGAAACCTGGCAGGCGATACGCGCATAACGACCACGGCAATCGTGTTGGAGGTGAGCAGGGGCCACTTCGCGGCGGCCATTGCCCTCTCCTTCATCCTTCTAGCCCTGATCTTCGTCGTGAACCTGATCCTCACTACCGTACAGCAGCAGGAGCAGCGTTCGTGAGTAAGTCCAAGCTTTCCCTGCGGGACGTCCGGGTGCGGCGCGGCAAGGCCGATATCATCAAAGTGCCGCATCTGGACGTCCTGACAGGGGAGGTGCTGGTGATTGTCGGCCCCAACGGGGCGGGCAAGAGCATCCTCTTGGAGACGCTTGCCCTGCTGCACAAGCCGCGCCAGGGCCGGGCGCTGTTCGAGGGGCAACCGGTTGGCGGCCGCGAGCTGGCCCTGCGGCGCCGCATGGCAGTCGTGTTTCAGGATCCGTTGCTCCTGCGGCGCTCGGTGGCGGACAACGTCGCGATGGGCCTGCAACTGCGGGGAGCGCCCCGGTCGGTCCGCCGGGAGAAGGCCGCGCACTGGATGGGCCGGTTCGGCATCGCCCATCTAGCCAAGCGCTCCGCCCCGACCCTCTCGGGCGGCGAGGCGCAGCGCGCGAATCTGGCCCGCGCCTTCGCCCTCGATCCGGAGGTGCTGCTGCTCGACGAGCCCTTCAGCGCCCTCGACCAGCCCACGCGTGAGGGGCTCCTCGATGATCTGGCGCAGGCCCTGCGAGACACGGGCGTGACGACCGTGTTCGTGACCCACGACCGTGCGGAGGCTCTGCGTCTGGGCGACCGGGTGGCGGTGATGATGGGCGGCAGCATACGCCAGGTGGGGACGGCGGCGGAGGTCTTCGCTGCGCCGGTGGACGAGGAGGTGGCGACCTTTGTGGGCGTGGAGACGATCGTTAGCGGACGGCTGCAGTCCCTGGTCGATGGCCTAGCGACGATCGATTTAGGCAGTGCAGCCGTTCAGGCCATGGCGCCCAGCCTCGCCTCTGGAAGCGAGGTGCTGGTCTGCCTGCGGCCGGAGGATGTGATTCTGGAGCCCGCCGGGCTCGACAGCCACCCGACCAGCGCTCGCAATCACCTGCGAGGGGCCGTCCGCCGCATAACGACGCTCGGCGGTCAGGTGCGGGTGGTGCTGGACTGCGGCTTCACGCTCGTGGCCCTTATCACCAAGCAATCGCTGGAAGAGATGAAGCTGGAGGCAGACAGCGAGGTGGTGGCCTCGTTTAAGGCCACGGCTGTACACGTCATACCGCGCGGAAGCTAGGGCGTACTGTCCCCAAGATCCGGCAGCGCATCCCTTTGCTCTACTCAGGGCAGACTCTTGCCATTTTGCCCACATCGCCGCTGAGATTCTTCGCTCCGCTCAGAATGACGCTAGGGCATGCTGTCACCCTGAGCATAGCGAAGGGTCTCACTTCAGATGACATACTACGCCCGGGGGTCGCTGCATCTCGGTGATAGAACACCCTAAGCCTGGCGCTGCCGGTGGGGGCTCGTGCCCAGAAGCCCCAACGTCTCCAGACTGTTGCTGATGATGCCGTCTACGCCGAGTTCCAGCAACTCGTGGGCGCGCCAGAGGTCGTCTACCGTCCAGGTGTAGATGGTTATCCCCAGAGCCTTCAAGCGTTCGATCAGCGCCCCTTCTATCAGCGCCTGGTTCAAGCAGATGCCGGGTATGGGGTCGTGCTCGAGCATCGCCAGGAATGCCTCGAGCTGGTCGGGGCGGCCGATGGAGTAGTAGACTTTTAGATGAGTAGCGGCTGCGCGCAGGTGCTCCAGGAGAGCCCAATTCTGGCCGCAGATAGTTACCTGTTCTCCCATACCCGTGCGCTCGAGCATTTCTGCCAGGGTCTGGGCCAAGGCCTCTTCCCTATTGCCATAGTGTCCCTTGAGGTCCAGAAGCAAGCCTCGCCTGTCCTTGGCCTCGGCCAAGACATCTTGCAGGGTTAAGAGGTTGCCCATCAGCGCTATGTACCATCTCCACAGGTGAAGCCGACATCTGTGGCCGCTCTTGATGCGCAGACTGGACCTCTCATCGACGAGGATGGGCAGAGGGCCCAGTTTGCGCTCGTGGCGAACAACCATCTTGCCGTCCTGGAACCGGACGTCGGTCTCGATGAGATCCACCGGCCCGATGAGGGCGCGAAGCAGCCGCCGACGGCCGTTGCCAAAGCCGTGGGCTATGCGCACTGGTCCGTTGCCCATCGATGCCATGCTCTAGTCGATGGGTCCGCTCCGGTGGCGGCGCAGGAAGTCGAGAACGATGGCGTTGGACTCCTCGGCGCACTCCACCAGGTAGCCGTGGCCGGCCTTCGGCAGCACCACGAGCTCGGCGTTAGGGATGCGTTCGGCCAGGATGCGCGAATTCTCGGCCGGCACGACCTTGTCGTCGGCGCCGCTGATGATTAGGGTGGGACAGCAGATCTGGGGTAGCCTATCGTAGGCCTCATGGCGCACGGTGGCCTGTACCTGCCGCACGAAGGCATCGAGCGGCGGGCGAAGTTCGGCTTCGGCCAGGGCCCGGGCGATGAGCTCCTGCCGCTTGCGGGCGATGAACTCCTCGCTGTACATGAGTGGCAGGCCTTTCTCCGCCGCTTCTTCAACGCTGAGGGTGTTGAGGGCAGCCATGAGGGTGAGGTGCTCGGGGAGAGCAGGGACAGCCTGCTGGCCGCCGCAAGTGGTGGAGCCCAGAACCAGCGTCCGCACCCGCTCTGGGTAGCTCAAAGCCAACTCCTGGGCGATGAGCCCACCCATCGACTGGCCGTAGACGTGGGTGGAGGCGATGCCCAGGGCATCCATGAGGTCGGCGGTGTCGTCAGCGAACAGGCGTATGGTGTAGGGTGTGGCCGGCTTATCGCTGCGGCCGGAGCCACGATTATCGAAGGCGATGACCTGGAACTCGCGGCTCAAGGTAGGGATCTGCATGTTCCAGCCGAGAGTGCTAGCGCCCAGGCCCATGATCAGCACCAGGGGCTCTCCCTGACCGTGCACCTCATGGTATAGCTGGATGCCGTTGACCTTGACCTTCGGCACGCTATTCGTCCTTCATCTCGGTTGCGGATGGGAGCGAAAGGCCCGTGACAAGAGCCCGCCGAAGGCTCATTGTAATCGATCCCGAGGCGGGGAAGCGAGGGCCGGGTGTCACTCGCGGGGCTCAGTGGGGACAGAGGCGTTCAGGGATGAGATCGGGGTTGGCGTAGCCGTAGTACCAGATGTCGTCGAAGTCCAGGCGATTGCCCTCCACATAGGCCAGGAAAGCGGCGCAGCCCGCCGCCAGGGCCTGGGGCGAGACCTGGCCGTCGGGATAGGCCGCCGCGAACTGGGCAGCAGCCTGAGCATTGAGGCTGGCCGGGAACTGGCCAGCCAGCGCAGCGATGGAGTCGACCAGGTCCTGCACCGCAGCCTCATCGCCAGGCGGTAGGCTGACCAGCTGGGCCAGGTACAGGCGGAAGTGGGCGTAGGGGACAAGCTCGTCGCGGCCGCTCACGCCGCTGAAGTCCTCTTTCCAGTCCCAGAGGGCGCCGTCGTTGATGGCCTTGTTGTAGAGTTGCATGGCCGTCTCGAGGTCGCCGGCCGCATAGGCCTCGTCGCCGTCTACGACGGCGAAGTAGAGGAACTCAGAAGGTTCGATTTCGGTGTCGACCAAGGCGTAGTTGGTACCGTCCCAGGCGTAGGTCAGGTTGCTATCCCTCTGCGGCCCTGCTCCAATGGAGCCGATCTGGCCTGCCGCCACGTATAGCTCCTGGATCCCGTCGCTGTTAGTGTCAACGAACCTGATGTCCATCGGAAAGGGCACGGTGATCTGCTCGCCAGTGAGGTCGACATACTGCTGGCCGTCCCACGCCAGCACGAAGACCGACGTCCAGCAGGTACTGGCGCCGCAGGAGTCTGCGGTGAAGCTGGCCTCCAGCTTGCCGTCGCCGTTGAAGTCGCCGATTCCCAGGATGACGGGCTGCCAGGGGGGAGACGGCCCCAGCGTTGCGCTCGATTGGAACGCCACCTCGTAGCCGGCGGCACCGCGATCGAAGATGAGCACGTCGGCATCGGGCATGATATCGGTCACGACGGGGTTGGTGATCCGCACGATATACTCGTCTTCGCCATCGCCATCGAGATCGCCGACGCCACAATCAACGGAGCCAGCGCCCGCATAGCTGTCGACAGCGCTACCCTCGCCAGCCCAGCCAGGCACGGCTGTGGGCATGTCCCAGGCGGCGAAGAGCTCGGTCAGGCAGGACTCAGAGCCGCCCGCGACGGTGAGGTAGCCGGCGATGGCGGCGGGATAATCGGCGAAGTCGCCGGGCTGGCTCGGCGCAGCGACGACTGTAGGCGTAGCGACGGCTGTGGAGCTGGGCAGCGGGGTTGCCGTAGGCGTGGGTGCAACGGTTCCGGTTGGCGTGGCCGTGACGGTCGGAGTGGCCACGCGGGTTGGCGTGGCGGTGACCGCAGGGGTCACCGTCGCTGTGGGCGTCGCGGTCGCTGCCTCCTCCTCCCCCCCGCAGGCCGTGAGCAAGGCCGCGGTCAAGCCAGCCACAGCGAGGCAGAGCAAGGCAGGCCGAAGACGACTGATAGCGTGCACGGCGGCAGTATATCAGGGAAGCCGATTGTCTGCTAGAGGAAGAGGGCTTTCCGGTACTGACGCGCTCGCGTGGCCAGCGGTCGTATCTCCTTGGGAGCGAACACGCCCTCCTCGGTGATGAGGGCCGTCACCAGGCGGGGCGGCGTCAGGTCGAAGTAGACGGCGGGGATAGCCAGCCCCGGCTGCTTTTCCTCCGGCGCCTGCTGAGCGGCCTCCGGTCGGCCCGGCGCAACCTTAAGGGTCTCCGTTGCCACGTAGAAGGGAATGCGAGCGTTTCGGGCAAGGAAGGCGAGGGCGCATGTGCCAACCTTGTTGACCACAGCGCCGTTGGCGAAGACGGTGTCGGCGCCGACCAGCACCGCCTCGGCCTGTGGCATGAACGCTGCCGCCTGGGCGTCGCTGATCAGGGTCACCGGCACGTCCAAGCGAGCTAGAAGGCGAGCGACAGTTCTCCCCTCGTTCAGTGGAGCCGATTCGGTGACGATGATCGGCGACCCCTTGGACGCCAGGCGCTCCAGGACGGCGAAGGTGGTCGCTGAGTAGCTGTGGGTCATGATCGCGCCTGAGGGCAGCGTCCTCTCGGCGTGACGCACGATACGGCGGGAGGCCTTGTCCCAGCTATCGACTATCTGGTGGCCTTGGGCCGACGCCGCCCGGCGCATGGCGGTCAGACCACTCGGCGCTTTCTGGCTGGCGGCCAGGACTACGGCACCCACGGCATTGGTCACGGCGGCCATGCTCGGTTGTGCCTGAGCCAGAGCCGTGGCCACTTCTCTGAGGTAGGAGAGGAACTCTGCGGCGGTCTGGGCCGGGCAATCCTCGAGCGAATGGGTGAGGACGTTGGCGGCGTCGCGGGCCAGCCAGCCGGCGCCGTGAGTGCGATCCTGGCCGATGGTCTCGATAGCCTGGGATATGCGAGGACTGATGGTAGTCATGGCTGTCGCAGCGGGTAGACCCGCATGAGCGCCTCCGCTAGCTGAGGGACGGTCTCGTACTGGAAGACCTCCTCCGGCCGGATCCAGCGGGTTTCGGTATGCTCCCAGTCCGCCCGTATGCTGGCGGGCTCTCGCACCTCGAACAGGAAGGGGTGCACTATCCACGTCCGATCGGCTTCGGCGTCCACCACCTCCAGGGAGTCGCCCGTACTCAGAAGCTGCACGTCCTCCCTGGCCAAGCCTGTCTCCTCTTCTATCTCTGTGTGAGCCTGGGTCAGAGGATCGGTTTCCTCTATGTAGCCGCTGACGCCGGCCCAGCGACCCCGGTAGGTGCCCACTTGCTGGCTGCGCCGCAGCAGAAGGATCTTGTCGTCGCCGCCACTGCGACGAAGGAGGAAGCAGGTGACGACGTTCGCTTGCTTCATGGCGTCCTCAGGGGCAGTATACGCCGCCTGCCCAGATGGGTGCTATACTTCGGGGAGCAAGGAGAAGCAGTGTCTACAGGAGAGCTGCCGGAGCTGATTCGAGGGCTGCTGGAGCCGGCCGCCTATCCCTATGCGGTGGGTAAGGTCGAGCTGGTGCAGACCCACATCTCCTACGTACTGCTGGCCGGCGATTTCGTCTACAAGATCAAGAAGCCGGTGGACTTCGGTTTCCTGGACTTCACCTCACTGGCCAAGCGGCGCTATTACTGCCGCCAGGAGGTCATCCTCAACCGCCGTCTGTGCCCGGAGGCCTACCAGGGGGTCGTGCGAGTGGCTTGGCAGGCCGGACGCCTTCGCCTGGAGGGACGAGGCAAGGCCGTGGAGTACGCCGTCAAGATGCGCCGTCTGCCGGCCGACCGCATGATGGACAGCCTGCTGGCGGCGGGCAAGGTATCGCCGAGCATGGTCGAGGCCGTAGCCGAGCGGCTGGCCGACTTCCACGCCCGAGCGGCTACCAGCCCGGCCATTGCCCGCTACGGAGCGCGGGCCATCCGCATCGCCTGGGACGAGAACTTCGAGCAGTGGGCGCCCTTCATCGGCGATACGATAACGGTAGAGCAGGACCGCTACCTCCAGTCCTACGTTCGCTCCTTCTTCATCCGCCAGCGGCCCCTGCTGGAGCGGCGCGTTCAGCAGGAGCGCATCCGCGACTGCCACGGCGATGTCCGCTGCGAAAGCGTCTGCTTCACCGATGGCATATGCATCTTCGATTGCATCGAGTTCAACCGCCGATTCCGCTACACGGATGTGGCGGGGGACATCGGTTTTCTGGCCATGGACCTGGACTTTCGCGGTCGGCCCGATCTGGCGGACGTTCTGGTGCAGCACTACGCCCAGGCGGCGGACGACCGCGAGATCGTGGACCTCATCGGCTTCTACAAATGCTATCGGGCCTGCGTGCGGGGCAAGGTGGAGAGCTTCCGGCTAGGCCAGGCGGAGGTCAGCGCAGAGGAGAAGGAGCAGGCCCGCTCGGCGGCTCGCCGCTACTTCCGGTTGGCTTGCCAGTACGCCGCCGAGCAGCCGCCGCCTCTCCTTCTCATCACCTGCGGCCTGGTGGCCAGCGGCAAGACGATGCTGGCCCACGAACTAGGCGAAGCCGCAGGCATGCCCGTCATCTCGTCAGACGTTGTGCGCAAGGAACTGGCCGGACTAGCGCCACGGGAGCGTCGCTTCGAAGCCTTCGGCAGAGGCATCTACTCACCGCGCTTCAGCCAACGCGCCTACAAAGCCCTGCTGGAGCGAGCGCGCGCGGCTCTGGCCGAAGGGCGGTCGGTGATTGTCGACGCCACCTTCGCCCAGCGGCACTATCGCCAGAGGGCGAGAGAACTCGCCCAGGCGATAGGCGCCCGCTTCCTGTGCCTGGAGTGCCGGGCCGAGGAGGAGGTCATTCGCCGCCGGCTGGAGGAGCGCTTGCGGGCCGGGCAGGACGCCTCCGACGCCCGCTGGGAGACCTATGAGGCGCAGAAGCAGGTCTTCCAGCCGGTGACGGAACTGCCGCCCGACGAGCACATGGTGGCGGACTGCGACGAGCCGTGGGCCGAGTGCGTGGAGCAGACCCGGCGAGAGCTGGAGCGGCGACTGGCACCTCCACCGTAGGCCGCGCTCAGAGACCCGTCGAGCCGTGGCCTCCCGGGCCGCGCTCCGTCTCCGACAGGTTCTCTACCTCCACGACCGGCAGGTCAGCCCAGCGGCCGATGACCAACTGAGCGATGCGATCGCCATGGCGGATGGTGTATGAATCGAGGGCGCCGAAGAGATGCATGGTGACCAGCACCTCTCCCCGGTAGTCACTGTCGATGGTGCCGAATGTGACACCTACTCCCTTGGCCGAGAGGCCGGAGCGGGGCCGCACCTGGGCGTCGTAGCCCGACGGCACCTCGATGGCGATGCCCGTAGGCACCAGCACAGGGTCTCGCCCAAGCTCGATGGAACCTGTCCCTTCGATGCAGGCGAACAGGTCGAGGCCGGTGGAGCCAGGGGTGGCCCGCTGGGGAAGCCTGGCTCCCGGCCGCAGGCGCCTTACCTTGAGGGAGAGTGCTGCTTCAGTCATAGTTCAAAGAACAGCTTGGAGCTGTTGAAATAACACCCCATTCGCCCTTCGACAAGCTCAGGACGAGCGGTCTTGAGTTGCGGTGTATATGTCCGTTCATGGTGAGCCTGTCGAACCACGAACGGACACAATGGGTATTTCAGCAGCCTCATCTGGCATACTGCAAGTCGATTGTAGGCTGGGTTGGCCGTGCGGTAAAGGCAGGAGTCAGGCCTGGCTGGCCGGCATAGTGGTAGTGACCTAGGAGCGTCTTCCTGAGGGGTGCAGATGGTCCTCGGTTGGAGCTATTTGCTGGACTTCGAGCCGTTGTTCGCCTGCTCCAGGACTCGAGACCACCAAGTCATTGTCTTGCGGTCCCAGTGTACCCAGCCGTCCTCTATCGTCTTCAAGACCGATTGCACCGTCATGTAGCCGGTGCCCCTGCCTGGTTGGAGTTCGGCGACGTACACGGGAGTGCCGGGGTCGATCTCGCCGCGGATGACACGCAGCTTGATCGCGATCCAGTTCGATGTCAGCGCTTCTTGCAGTTCGGGCTGGGGCCTACCCAGCGGGGCCGTAACGAGGTCTCTTACTTTCCTGAGCAGAGCGGATATCGCGCTAATCACGGCTACCTACCTCCCGCTATGTCTCTGCGAATACTGGTTGGCCATCGCCAAGAGAGTCAGCAAGGGCCGCACCCCCTAGAACCAGGCTAGCACCTCGACCCCGATCGATTACATAACAGCAGGGTGAAAAGCGGTAGAAAGCCAGTTAAAGAGGGTTCCTCCATTCGGGTTGCAGCCGTCGGGGCGTCCTAGGCCCGGCGCTGGCCGGCGCTGGCCAGGCTCCTTTCCCTTGACCCTATCTGCATGCTACCCTGGTATAGATAGGGTCAACAGTAATGACAAGCAAATCCGAGAGGCCGAAGGGTATGGTGGTGGACATGCATGTCCACACCTCCGTCGGCTCTCCCGACAGCAATCTTTCGCCGCCGCGGCTACTGGAGGCTACCCACGAGGTGGGCCTCGACGGCCTGGTCATCGTTGAGCACAACGATCCCTGGACCGAGGAGCGACTGGACGACTTCCGCCAGGAGAGCGGCCTGTTCGTGTGCAGCGGCCGCGAGTGGGAGACCGACCTCGGCCACATCATCGTGCTGGGCCTGCGCAGTGATGCGCGGGGGATTCAAGGAGCCGAGGAGCTACGTCGTCTGGTGCTGGCCGAAGGCGGCTTCATGATCATCGCTCACCCCTTTCGCTTCTTCCCGGGGCCCTCCAACCGCCTCTTCACCCGCCAATACGATTCCTCGTCCCTGACGACGACGGAGCTGGCTCAGCACCCCGTCTTCAAGCTGGTAGACGCCATCGAGGTGCTGAACTACGCCTGCACCGAAAAGGAGAACCAGCTAGCCCAAGAGGCGGCGCAGGTGCTGGGAAAGCCGGGCGTGGCCGGCAGCGACGCCCACACCTATGCGGAGCTCGGGCGCTGCGTCACCGTTTTCCAGCGAGCCCTCGGAAGCGAAGAAGAACTGATCGAAGAGGTGCGGGCCGGCCGCTACCGCCTGGCCCAGCGGAAGCCGAACGGGGAGTACGTGCCGCTGGCCTCCGCCGCATCCTGATGACTATCCGCTGACGCCGTCCATGATCAGACGGATCGCGACCACAAAGAGGGCCCCAGCCAGAAGGCGTACGATAACCGCTGCCGGCAGGCGACCGGACAGCCTGGCGCCAATCTGAGCCCCCGCGACCACCCCTACGGCCAGGGGCACCACCCTTGTCCAGCCTTCAGCCAATGATCCGTCCACTATGTGCACCACGCTGCCGGTAAGAGCCGTAAACACCAGAATGAAATGGCTCGTGGCGGTGGCGACGTGGGCGGGGAAGCTCAACAGGCCGACCATGGCTGGCACGTGGATGATGCCACCACCTATGCCCAGAAAGCTGGCGATGAATCCCACGAAGAAACTAATGATGATGCCCAGCTCGCGGTTGAAGCTATAGCTGTAGGTGACGCCGGCGGAATCCGTGATGGTTCGCCGAGCAGTGGGCCGCAGGCCTGCCAACCTCCTGCCGCTCGCCGCGCCAGCGCGGGTGGCTATGTAGATCGACACGGCGATGAGCAGCAGGCCGAAAGTGAGGTCGAAGGCGTGCCTGGGCAGCCAGTTGGTCGCCGCCGCTCCCACGATCGCTCCGGGTATGCTGGCCAGGGCGAAGGCGAGGCCGGTACGATAGTCTATGCGCCGAAATCGGGCGTAGCCCAAAGAGCCCGACAGAGCGTTGAAGAAGACGACCGCCAGCGAGATGCTGGTGATGATAGCTGGATCGTCGTCTGGATAGGCGAGGAGCAGGACAGGGACGATGAGGAACCCGCCGCCCACTCCGATGATGGTGCCAAAGCCTCCGACCACCACCCCCAGCCCTAGCAGGAGTACGGCCGTTAGCGGGCTCATGGCTGGGAGATCATCTGGTTCAGGCTGCCTCTCTTGTAGCCCTCCAGATCCAGGGTGACGTAGCGGTAGCCCAGCTCCCGCAGTCTGTCCACAACTGCCCGCCGGTTGGCCTCCGACGTCAGAAGAGCCAAGCCTGCGTCGTCCGTCTCGATGCGGGCCACACTGTCGTGGTAGCGGACGCGTAGCTGGCGCACGCCCAGGGAGTGGATGAACTCCTCGGCCTGGGCGATGCGATTCAGGGCTTCGGCTGTCACCGGCGTTCCGTAGGGGATACGCGAGGCCAGGCAGGCCATGGCCGGCTTGTCCCAGGTGGGCAACCCCAGCCGGCGGGAGAGAGCGCGGATGTCGTCCTTAGTGAGGCCGGCCTCCATCAGGGGGCTGCGAACGTCGTGCTCACGGGCGGCCTGCTGGCCCGGGCGGAAGTCGCTCAGGTCATCGACATTGCAGCCGTCAGCGATCCAGGTCATGCCCCGCTCGGCAGCCACGCGCTTGAGCTTTCCGAACAGTTCCTGCTTGCAGTGGTAGCAGCGCTGGGAGGAGTTGGCCACGTATGCAGGATCGTCCATCTCGTTCGTCTCGATCAGCAGGTGGGGTATGCCAATTCGGCGGGCCAGCTCCTGGGCCTCCCTCACCTCCGACGGCGGGACTGCCGCCGACAGGCCGGTGACAGCGAGAGCGTTGTCCCCCAGCACTTCGAAGGCCACGGCCGCCAAGAGGGTGCTGTCTACCCCTCCCGAGTAGGCCACCAGCAGGGAGCCCATCTCCGCCAGGATCTGCCGCAGCCGCCTGAGCTTCTCCATCCAACCCTTCCCTTGCCAGCGCAACCGGTAGTGATCATATCATGCAGCTTTGGGCAGAGTAAGGGCCTCAGCCGAACGGCCGAGGCCCTCGGGTTGTGACGGATGCCGAAGTTTAGGGCGTGATGGCTATCTTGAGGACGCCGTCGCGCTTCTCCCGGAAGAAGTCGTATGCCTCGGGCAACTGAGAAAACTTCATGCGGTGGGTGAACAGGGGCGACAGGTCGACGTTGCCGTACCTTACGATGTCCAGCAAATGGTTCAGGCGGTTGTAGCCCGCGAGGCCAAGGGTAGTCACGACCTTGCGGTGATAGAAAGAGGGAGCGTTCGTTGGCATGGAAAGCTGGGGCAGAATGCCGTAGACGCCAACGCTGGAGATGGTGCCGCCACGACGCACCGCTCGGCTGGCTTGCTCGAAGGTTACCTGTAGGCCAATGGCTTCCACGGCTACATCCACCCCTTGGCGTTTGGTCAGGCTCATGATCTCCGGCACGGGGTCTTTCTCCTTGGGGTTGATGACCACGTTAGCGCCGAACTTCTTGGACGCCTCTATCCGCTCCGGTATGGACTCTACGGCGATGATCAGGCCGGCTCCTCTGGCCCTGGCCCCGGCGGTAGCGCAAAGGCCGACTGGCCCCTGACCGAAGATGGCCACTGAGCCGCCGATCTCCAGCTCGGCCCGCTCAGTAGCGCTGAAACCGGTGGACATGATGTCGCCAACGAGAATGGCCTGCTCGTCACTGACCTCGTCGGGCACCTTGGTGGCATTAACCTCGGCGAACGGTAACAAGTAGTACTCGCTCTGAGTGCCGAAGATGCACTCGCTACTGCTGCAGACGGCGTAGTCGCCCGTGCGGCACCGGAGGCACTTGCCGCAACTGACGTTCCAGCAGGCGACCACCCGCTCGCCTGGCTGGAAGCGGGTCACGCCCTCCCCCACCGCGTGCACTGTGCCCACACCTTCATGGCCCATTGGCAGTCCGGGCAGGCTGGGCAGCCGCTTAGCCAACGACGGGTATATGAACGCCAGGATCTCGTTGGGGAACTCGTCCAGGAAATGCATATCGCTACCGCAGACGGTGGTGAGGGTTGTTTTGAGCACTATCTCTCCCGGGCCAGGTGTAGGTATGGGGATGTCCACCATCTCGACCTTGCCCAGGGCTGTCTTAACGCAACTCTGCACGTCACTGCCTCCTCTTAAGTCTGCCTGTCATTCAAGCGGTCGTAATGGCCACGCCCGATTCTCTGCTTATCGGTAGCTGTTGTCAAGTTGCTGCAAGAAGGCAGCAGGAGGCAGTTGGCCCAGGGCCTGCTGAGGGGCGTGGACGATCGCGAGGAGGGGGTGATTGCATGGGGCCAAGGGGGCGGGAGTTGTCTTGCGAAGCGTATACGCCTGTGCTAGCATGAGCCCTGGTCGGGGCGTGGCGCAGTCCGGTAGCGCACCTGAATGGGGTTCAGGAGGTCGCTGGTTCAAATCCAGTCGCCCCGACCAGTTCCCCCCCGGGCTACCTCGGCCAGCGCAACTAATGGTTTGTACTCGGTTCGCGGGAGCACTGCGCGAATTCCGTGCTGGTCGAACTGGACCTCTTCGAATACCTCGTCGATGAATTCCTTCTGGCGCTCTGGTGCCACACCGGGATGCGACCATAGCGCCCCGATGTCCTGAAGGAGCGTGGCTGCGCGGCGGGCATCCGTCAGAATCGCCGGGCTCTTCGTCTGCGTCAGCGCTGCGATCTGCCGGTCGATCTCCTCTCGCCGGCGGCGATACTGGGCCTCGCCAATGTCGCCCCAGATGAACAGGTTCTTTAGGTTTTCACGCGCCTGTTCCAGGCGCTGGCGTTTCGCCTCGCCGTCGGTCGAGTCTGTTTCGGGGGGCCTGGCTACCGCGCTCAGGTATCCCCGCGACCAATCCTGGGGAAGGCAGAATCGGTTTGTGAGTAGCTGAGCCATCTGTGACTCAAGCTCCTCCATGTTGAAGGAGCGCCTGTTCACACAACTGACTGAGACGGCGTGGCGCAGGCGCCGCTTTCCTCGCCGACCTCCCGTGTCCCCAGCGAACGATGCGCGGCACTCGAAGCATCGGGCAGGACCCGACAGGGGATAGACGCGGCCCGCCGGTCTGCGTCCACGGCGTGTCGTGCGCCGGGCTCGGATGCGCTCGATCGCCTCCCACTCGTCCTGGGTGATGATCGGCTCGTGGCTGCCAGGTCGCATCTCCTCATCTGGTGTGCCGGGCCGCCAGACGGTGACGCCCGTGTAGACCCGATTTCGGAGCACTTCTTCTACGCTGCCTTTGGTGAGGGGTAGGCCGAGCCGGGTTCGGTGCAGCGGCTGCCCGTGTTCGTCCAACTCAGCATTCAGTCGCATCGCGATGGAGGCTGCGGACTGCTGCCCGCTGAGGTAGAGTTCCACGATCGCCCTGACGGTTCGCCGCCCCTGCTCGTCGATGATGAGGCTGCCATTCTTCGGATCGCCAGGCAGGCCGTGGTAGCGACGGTAACCGAGCGGAGGCACCCCATTGACGCCGCCCTTCTCGAATTTCTGTCGGAGACCGCTTGAGATGAACATTCCCTGAGTGTCGCTGTTGAGCTCGTCCATCAGTTCGTTGATGCCCTCAACGACCTTGTAGCGTCGGTCGCCCGAGATGATCCCCTGCTCGGTGAACACCAGTACCACGCCCGCCTGACGCAGCTTCGTCTTCCAGATGGCGGCGTCGTGCCGATTCCGGAAGCTGCGCGAGGAGTGGAAAATGAGGAGAGCATCATACTCTTCGGCCTCCTCAAGCGCCTTCTGGAGGCTGTACCGACGATCCACGCTTCGGGCCGTGACGGCCTCGAAGTACTCTTTCTGGGGATGCGGGATGCCCCAGCGATCGCAGAACGCAGCGATACCCTTCCGCTGAAGATCCGGCCCATAGCGGTCCGCTTCCGCTTGTCGGGGGGAGGACTCGCGGACGTACGACCGCACCCGCATCGTGCGGAGGCTCTCGAAGTCTACAGGCGTGCTGGATCGGCTAGGTCTCCGGGTCATTGCTGACTCCTTTGGTCTCGCTATTCGCTTGACCGGCCTCGTGGGCAATTGCCTCGCGCAGCATAGGAACGAGAATCTTTCCCAATCGAGTGCACCCTTGCTCTTCAGCACCCGTCTTGGGGGGCCGGCCATATGATTGCTCTGGATGGGACGTGATAGCAACTATCCGTGAGCGGGCAGTGTTGCGGGACTGTGAGGCTGCTGGCCGCCGGTTCTTGTTCTCACGCTCTGCCATAGAGAAACCCCCGAGAGGCCCGGCCCAGCAGCGGGCGCTCATCGGGGGTCGCTCGACGCCAGATGGGCGAATGTGTCGGTCTCTAGTTGCTGGGCCTGGACCTCAAAGGTCCTTCACAAGACAAAGCGTGACAACCGGCCTCACGGTGTGAGAATCGGCTTCACAGTGGCCTTCGGGCAGGAAAATTCTCAGAGTTCCCAGGGGGTGGGCCGCTCGGGGGAATACGAGCAGAAGGTTCCCGTCTCGATAGCTTTGGAGAGGAACCACCCAAGGGCGGCATCTCCATCGGAGATCTTCCTCAGGGCAGAGCCCACGGCCTGTCTGACGGCGCTGCGCGCCCTCTCAGTGCTTGAGGATACTGCACGGGCGCGGTCACGAAGGCCGAACGCTCGCTCGAGTTCGGCGATGATAAAGTCGCGCTCCTCCTTCAGTTGCCCGAGCGCTCCCACGTCGTTATTCCGCTCGGCCTCGGCGACATCCTCTTCGATGTCCGTCAGGCGCTTTCGATAGGCCGCCTTGGCCTCCGGGTCCAGGGCCGGATCCAGGTCGTCCCGGTCGCCCACGGTGAGCCCCTCCTCGTTCAGCTGGTCCTGGCTCATTTGAGCATGGCTTGCCCGCCCGGGCGATGGAGGTCTTATCGAGGAGACAAGGTCGAGGACGTGTACACTCTCTCCGGGGCGCCCCAAGAGGTGGTGGATGTAGGCCAGGCCCAGGACGTTCTTCAGTAGTAGGCGCCTGCCCTCGTACACAATGGTCCAGTACTCTCCTTGCTTCCGAAAGGTGTAAGAACGTTCGCCCTGGGACGCAAACACGGCCTCGATGTAGGGTAAGTCGAGATAGGGCCTGTTGTCCGCGAGCGAGAGCACTCGAGTCAGCGGCACGACAGAGGTCCCGGCAGGGCGGTCGACCACGATGTCGACCAGGGTCAGGAGAAGAGACGATGCGCTGTGTGAAAGCCTCTGTTCCAGCCTCAGCGTCTCTGCGGCGTTTGGCCAGACCGGGCCCCGCACCAGGAAAGCGTCGCGAGACTCGCCGGCGAGCTCTGTCGTGCCTAGCCGCCAGAGGCGGGACGCGACGAGTTCGTCGGGCGCTTCTCTGCACCCCAGTAGCTGCCCAAGAACGCCCGCCAGCCCTGTAAGGTTCACGCGCCATCGGTTGAGCCTGGTGGTATCGACGGCGACTCGACCTGCCTCGGGACAGACGATGTAGGCACGGCGCGTACCTGGCGGCGATTCGACGAACTCGACTTCCTGCCAGTGGTCTTCCACACAAGCGTCGCACAGGACGCTGGTGCCGGGCGTGGTTGGCGATAGGAAACCCTTCTGCACCAGGGCCTCCAGCGCGCCGGCTGGCCAGGGCGACACCTCGTCTGCTGTGAGGATCTCAACTCCCGGCAGGTCAGCTTCTGCCCGGCGGAGAAGGTCGAGAAGGAGGTCGGAGACGGTCACGTCCCCTCTGGCGAAGAAGGACGGATTACGGGCTCGATGCCTGAGTCGACGAGCATCCTCCGGAGCACCGCGTCCTTCCCGTCCTGTCCCAAGGTGCAGGCGTTAGGGTAGGAGAGGAAGAACGTGCGCGTGGGGCGGCCCCGCTTGCCTTCCTTCACGAAGAGGGCCTGGATGCCTGCCCGCGTCACATTGACCAGTGCCAACGGTATCTTGGAGCCGGGCGCGGCCCCGGTGTCCGACCCGCCGACCACTACTTGGTCCAAGAGATCGTAGACGGCCTCCCGCCAGCGGGACGGGTCCGCTTCGATCGTGATGCGCGAGCCGCGTTCACCGAGGAGTGAGAGGCGAAGGAGCTTGACGCGAACGTCCTGGATGCCGGAACCGGGGTCGTAAACGAACCTGAAGTCACGGCCTTGAGCCTGTTGAGTTCGTAGACCCGTTCGTCCTTAGCAGGGTCTCCAAGCTCTCGCTGCAAGGTGACACGAGCGAATATCTCCTGTAGGTCTCGGACCGTTTGCCTCCTGCCCCGAAAGTACGTGTCGAGGCCTCCGTCGATTTGAGAGTACACGAAGATGACCTCGAATGCGGGGCGATGGGGGCGACGCTCCAGGCGGCCTTGCTCGTACTCAATCTGGGTCCTGCCGTAGTCCTCGGGGTAGGCAAAGAAGTAGTGCGCCCTCCCGCGCTTGTACACCTCCACGATGCACGAGTAGCCGCGCCCCTCGCTCCGCCGGAAGTAGGCTCCGACAGCGCTGGCGAGCTCGTCGCAAGCCGTCGGGTCATCCCTTGGCTCCACCTGGGCTACGTCCTTCCGCCGTAGCCAGTAGTTTCCTGGCAACTGGTCCGCTTCGCGGAACCTTGCGGCGATCTCTACGTAGTCGGGATGTTCCAGGAACGTCCAGACAACCTTGTCGTAGAAGCCCTCCATCGGCGCGAACACCGGCTCTAGGTCGTCACGGTGAAAGCGCCCCTCATCTAGGATGGTCTTGATCCCTTCCTCGTCAGCTAGAAGGTCCAGAATCCGGAAGTCGCTGTCAACGCTAGTTCGGACCTCGGCAGGCAGAAGCTCGCATGCCTGGAATACGGGCTCGATGTCGGTCTCGTCCAGGGACGCGATGTCGATGTCCAGCAGGAGGTCGCGTTCGTGGAAGTAGCGCGTCAGGAGCTCATTAGGGGCCTGGCGCAGGAAGTTTCTCGGAGAGTACTGTCTACTCATAGAGATGGTTCGCCTTCTGATCAGAAGCCTACTCGTTTATTCTATACCATCCCTGGCGTTTGGCAAGAGTTGGCATCGAGGGCTGCCAGTCGAGACCGCCGTACAGTCGAAATGCTAGACTCCGATGGCTTCCGCCACCCTGCCCCAGCTCCGGTCCTCTTGCCCCTCTAGCCGCCGCAGGTACACCGTCGTCACCGCAAGCGAGCTGTGATCGAGAAAGCGGCTGACATCCTCGATTGACTCGCCGACATCCCGCCGCAGCTTGGCCGCCGAGTGACGCAGGATGTGGACGCCGGCTGGCGGGAGACCAGCCTTGCGGAAGTACCTCTGGAGGTTGCCATAGAAGGTGCCGCTCGTGATGCCCAGGCCAGCGGCCGATCGGTCGGGGTCGTCGGTGGGCCACAGCGACTCGTTCGGGTCCATAGTGGCCAGGCTCCTGCCCCAGGCTGCTAGCGCTGTCTCGATGGCCTCGAAGGCTGGGCGGGGTAGCTCCCTCTTCGCCTGCTTGCCGCCCTTGCCCCGGTAGGTGTAGAGCAGCCCGCCAGTCTGGGAGATGTCGCCGGCCTTCAGGTTCATCACCTCGGAGCGCCTGCGGCCAGTCAGCGTCAACGTCAGGATGATGGCGCGATCTCGCAAGCCCACTGGCTTGTCTGGAATGACGGCTAGAAGGCGCTTGATCTCCTCGGCGCTCAGTCCGCGAGGCGGGCTCGGTGAGACCTTTGGCCGCTCTAGCTGGTCGCAGGGATTGGAGGAGACGATTTCCATGCGGATCAGGAAGCGGTAGAACGAACTGATACAAGCCATCCGGGCGCCGATGGTGATCGGGGACGGGTCCTTTCCCGACAGCCCGACGCCATGGGCGAAGGTGAACACCTCCTGGCTCGTCACTTGGTCCGGCGGCTTGCCGAGGGTGCCGAAGAAGTGCTGCAGCATGCGGGAGTAGCCTTCAACGGTGCGCCGGGAGCCGCTGCGGCGCTCCTTCTCGGCCAGGAAGGCGTACAGGGCCCGCTCCCAGCTGGCGATGTCCTCAAATGGTGCGATGCTGGTGGTCATGGTCGATACCTCCTAGCGGTTTCAGGTCATCGACCATATTGCCGTAGTGTGCGAGGAAGTCAAGTCACTGTGGCGCAATGGTCCAAGGTCTGATGCGGCGTCGAGGACGCTATCTCTGGACAATGCGGGTCCTACGACAGGCTGACTGGGAAAACCGTGCTTCTCAGGCAGATCGTCGTGGCGTCGAGTTCTGCCCGACTCTCCATGTCCTGAGGGGACACGCTGCCAGCAGCATCGTCCGGTCACTCGCACCTCACCCCGAAAGCCAGCGGGCACAATGCCCACCCCCTCCTCAGGGGTGTGTTTGCGCCGGCTGACCCGCTTCATCCGCGGCACGAAGCTCCTCGTCTCCTCGCTGCTGGCTTCGGCCACCAGCTCCGCCGGCGACCTCTGCTGTGTCATGACTCACTCCTTGCTCCGGCCTAACTTATCGCTGCCTGGGAGCGAGGGCAATTCTGTCTCTATCGGTTAGGAAGCGCTTCCCAAGGATGTCACTTTCCCTGGCGCCGAACAGATCTTCACTGCAAACGAGCATAGCAGCGTCATGAACGACCGCAGCTCTCCGATGGACCTCGTCGCTACACAGCAGCAGTCGACCAGGATGCGGCGCGTCTGCAGGCAAGGAAGTCGAGGGGACGAAGGTGGCAGGTATGGGAACACAGAAGGTTGCTGAGCGAGCACTCTTCCCAAACCAGCGCTGGACGGTCGAAGCGGATCGCTTCTACGCGTGTCGTCCAATGAATTCTTGGAAGAGCTGGTTCTTGGCCATGAGCGGGCAACATCCGCTGTACTCTCGAGCCGGGTCGACATGTTCGAAGCCAAGAGGCGCGATCTTCTCGATCATTTCTTCTCGCGTCTCGGCGCTTCCACAACCGATACAAAGAGCGAGCGGAAGCGACTCGCACACCTGCTCGAACGGCATGTCTGCATCGCAAACCGAATGACAATAACCGACCTTGAACGGCTTCAAAATCTTTGTTTCATCCAGGAAAATCACTGTAGGGATGCCAGCAGATAGAATTGCCCGCTTGAATAGCTTGTTGTAGTAGCTGCCTATATGAGGTCCCCGGAACTGAGAATCCGGAGTGAGTTCCAACCCTGAAGTGGCAGCAAGCACAAGCTGCAACCCTAGCTTCTTCAGGAGTCTGGCCATCGCCTCGGTAGCCTTCTTCTCTTCAGGTTCTAGTGTCTCCGGCTTTGTCGGAGGGGGAGATTCGGGCAGCAGCGCAATGTCTCCAAACGTCGCACCGTATCTCTCCTCGGGGGGGCCATACGGGACGAGTTCTGTCCAGACGCTCTTTGACAAGACAAAATCAAGATACGTTAGAACATTGTTCGTCGTGATCTTCCAGTCCTGAAGATGCTGTTGTCCAGCGGGCGTTGACAGCCAGTTAGAGAACGCGGATGACAAATAGGCGACCGTCGATCCGGACTCGAAGAATAGCTGTCTAGTACCCATGTTCGTGATTCTGGCAAAGTACTGAGCCCAGAAGTACTCAGCCATGCTGCTCTTCAGCAGAGGATTCTCTGTGCAACGTCGAGACAGAACATTGTACGTACTTAGCTTCCTTACGATGTCTCTAATGAACTCATTTTGGGCGACCTCCGGTGGCAGACGGGCGCTTTCATATTCGGTTCCGCGAACCCAGCCAGACATTCGGCACTCCGGATGAAGAACCAACTGGTCAAGCGCAGTTTGGAATCTGGCCTTCAAGCCACCTACACCATCATACTCGTTGCCGAAGAAGGCCACGATCCTTTGGCGCCTGCCCTGGTCTAGCCTCTTGACTTCCTCTCTGAAATCCCCAAGTCTGAGCTCATGCTGCCTCTCCTCGTCCGTTGCCTCAGTCGCGTTTCGTTCTGCTAGGAATTGCCCCTCCTCCATCAAGAAGGCAAGAATCGGCTTCTGAGCCTCAAGCGCGTACTGAAACTCCATCTGAGTGTAACTGCGCCCGTCCTCGATGACTGAGCCAAAGCAAGACCCAACAATCACCACGAATATGTCGGCTTGGTCAATTGCTCTTTTGATGACCTCGAAGTCCTCCTGATTGCCCGCTGAGAACAACTCCATTCCTGAAGGAATATGTCCGGCTGCAAGAATCTGCTCGATTAGCGCCTTGCGCTCCCTCTCAAGATCCTTGTACGAGGAGCTGAGGAATATCTGGTACTTCCTGAACGGCTCATGCACTTCGGAGACCATGATTCCTCACTCCTTCCAGCGGCCTTGGGCTAGTTCCAGAAGGCTCTGCGGGCTGGCACGACTGGCGTGTGTGGGAATTTGATGAGGGTCGTCTCGCGAAAGATCAGTATAGCATAGTTCGGCCACGAACGTCGAGGGGTGACGCGCCCAACGACAGCCTGTGGGGAGGTGCCCAGACTTCATCCCGATCTGGAGGGTTGACACGCTGAGCTATTTGGGTCGCCGGCAGCAGGCCAGAGCATGGCTCGTCCGATAGTGAGTGGCCTGCACCACGAGTGCGATTGGATGGTCGGTTGACCTGCAAGAAGACGGATGGAATATTGGCGTCCCACGCTCGCACTATGACCTGATAGTGCCACGCTGCCGAAAACGGTCGCGAACGGCCGAAGGAGTTTCAGGACGGGGAGCGACTTGCCGCATCGCCCTTCGGCGAACCGTGAGACCGTCTATGGTCAGTCAATCCATGCTACACGGTCGGCAACCTGCAGGCGAACATCAGACTAATTGACAGTGTAACGTGATCGTAATAGTCTCATAGGCATGGGGGGAGTTCTACGTCGCGCTGAGGTCTCAATCGTCTCACCACTCCGTTACCCTGGAGCGAAGCGCCGTCTCTCGGGATACATCGCCGAAGCCATCAAGCTGAATGCACCGAAACCACGGCTCCTTGTGGAACCGTTCGCCGGAGGTGCAAGCGTTGCACTCCAGCTACTCAATGATGGCCTGGTCGATCAGATCGCTCTCGGTGAGCGAGATCCTATGGTGGCCAGTTTCTGGAAGATCGTGTTCACGGACCCGGAGTGGTTGGTCGACAGAGTCCAACGGCTCAGTATCACCCTCGACAGATGGGATGAATACCGCGAACATCCAGGGGCGACCGATCGCGAGCGAGCCCTAGCGTGTCTCTTTCTGAACAGGACAAGCTTCTCAGGCATCCTCGCACGGGGCGCCGGGCCCATCGGCGGGCGCAGGCAGGCTTCAGCCTACAAGATTGATTGCCGGTTCAACGTTGAGACGATAGTGAGGCGAATCCGCCAAGCCGCACAACTTCGATCGGAGGTCTTGTTTGTCGAGTGCGCTTCCTGGCGTGAGACGATTGATAAAGTCAGAACTCTTAGGTATCCGGCTCGAGACATTCTGTACTACTTCGATCCGCCGTTCTATAACAGAGCGGAACGTTTGTACAGATACTACTTCGAGGAGAAGGAACACAGAGAGCTTCACGACACCATCATGACACTTCGTTCGCCGTGGCTGCTGAGCTATGACCCTGCGGCACCCATCATTGCCATGTACTCTCATAATGGGCGCGGCCCACGGCACGTCGATCTCCTCTACTCCGTGCGCGGGTCAGGGAGTCCAATAGAAGCGCGTGAACTCATCATCAGCAATCTCAAGAGACTCCCAACCAGAACTCGTCTGTGGCGCTCCAGCGAGGAGTGGGGCCTACCAGCTGAACGAGCTAGGGCGACGCCTTCCGCGTGCGCGCCTAGCAAAACGGCCGCAGCGGCCTGTCTGGGAGGTAGTCATGGTTAGCCGACAGTCGCTTGGTGAGCAGATCGTCGCAGAGGAGCTGCTGCTCAGTGCTTTGCTACAAGAGGCGACACTCATTGGCGGCATCTTCACAATGGGCTACGACGACTGTTTGATACTTACGAATGATCTCTGGAAGAGACAGGCTGGAGGAGTACCTCAGCACTGTTTTCTGCTCGCGACCGCTATGACACCTGATTCCGTGCCTGATCAAGATGATGAGGAGATTGTTCTCTTGCGGGTAATCGGACCGGCTGCCCTTCCGGCGGAGTCCGAGTTGGTTCACGTTCGTGCCGAAGCCATGCGTGAAATGGTCGTTACCCGAGGCGAGGAAGGCGCCGCATCATCCCCGGCCATCCTGGATGTTCTCACCAGGAACGAGATTCAGTTCTCTGGGATCAAGGCCAAGATACTGGGGACCTTCTTTGAGACTGAGGTCAATGGATCGCCTCTGCTCTCATTCGGCAGTGACATCGAGACGTTCTATTCGTCGAGCAGGTACAAGGTCTATAAACCTTTCGGCCGAAGTCTTTCCATCATCGCCAGCTATCCTGAGCTCACGGAGCAGGAGGTCTCAGAGCATCCAACTGCAGGGGTTGCGCCTCGGAGGATTCGAATCGGTGAGATCAGATACAGCTCAGCCACCAGGAGACGTAGACTAAGCGTGGGGGCTGCAGGCGACACTTCGGTGCCTGTGCGCGTAAATATTGCCGACTTTGTGGCGTTGAAGACCGCCGTCTTTGGGATGACTCGTCTCGGCAAATCGAATGCGATGAAGACCATTGCTACTGCTGTTTTTCAGTACGCAGCTGAGACGGGACAGCGGATAGGGCAACTCTTATTCGACCCAACCGCCGAGTACGCTAACGTCAACGAGCAGGATCAGACAGCACTATCGAAAATCGGTACTGAGTTCGTCACTATCTTTCGCTACGGCGCGACTGGTAGCGAGGAGGGCGTTAGGCCTCTTTCGTCCAACTTCTTTTCCGACGAGACCATTGATGTGACGTGGGCGATAATCACCACATATCTGACTCCGAGAAACCAGTCCATCTACATACAAGCGTTCTTGGCCGCGGACGTCACGGGGCCCGAGAACGACGCAGGCGATCCGCGGGCATTTCGTCGCGCACGTCGGCGGCGCGCAGCACTGTACGCGACGCTCATCAAGGCTGGCCTGCAACCGCCTCGCGATTTCCGGGCTAGGTTCGTGGTGAACGCGAATGTCTTGGCCGCGGTGAACCAGCATCTGTCCAGACGCGGCCAAGAGCAGTTGCAGTCTGGCCCTAGCGGGGGAGTCAGCCTTGCTCGAGACCAGCTAACGAGTTTCTGGGATGGCATTATCGCGGCCTCCGACGATCAGAGCGTTGTCCAATGGCGCGATTCACAGCTTGATGCCATCTTGGCCGTTTACGGTGGTTCCGTTGGATCTGGATATCGACTACTCATGCCGTTGAACCAGTTTCATCAACCGACTCGTGTCGATGACTATGCCGACGAGGTTCTTGATGAGCTCGTGGCAGGCAAAATCGTGATCATCGACCTGTCGCTGGGCTCCGAGACTATCCTGAAGTACTGCTCGGAGCGAATCGTGAATCACATACTCCTCGATGCTGCTCGCAGGTTTGCAGAAGGAGAAGATCCGCACCAGATACAGATATACATCGAGGAGGCACACCGCCTGTTCAACCGTGATCGCATGAACGTGCCGGCTGAGGCTGACCCCTACGTGCGTCTGGGTAAGGAAGCCGCCAAGTATAAGATCGGGCTCATATACGCCACACAAGAGGTCAGCAGCGTCGATCCCTTGATACTCTCGAACACGTCAAACTGGATAGTCACGCACCTCAACAACAAGGCTGAGGTAAAGGAACTGTCGAAGTACTATGACTTTGAGGACTTCGCCAAACTGACCCTGAAAGCAGAGGATGTCGGCTTCGCGCGACTGAAGACGAGGAGTGGTCGATACATCATCCCAACTCAGATCGACCTCTTCGATGCTACTCGCATTCAGGAAGCTAGAACTGCGGGATTGGCGCGCCTAGCAGAAGGCGCCGACGAGGAGGGTTCGCGGTAGTATGCCGTACTTGACGCGGCGCACCGGCGGCTGGGAGCAGGCACGAAAACTAGGACACGTGCCTATTGTAGAGAGCGACATGGTTCGAGAGCGTCTCGCCAATTACCGGGTCCACGTAGCTGATGACTCGTCGGAGATCTCGAACGAGCTCCTAGTGTCCGCCAGCGACATGGATTGCCCGGATGAGTTACCGCGGTGGGTGATGTCATTTGATGGGTCTCAGAGCGAGGTGGCCGTTCGCGAGGAGTATCCGAGCACCAGGATCGGGTACGTTCAGATAGCGGGGGTACTTGTCCATCTTGAAGAGATGCTTGAGCAGGGTGTCGAGCATCTCGTCGATCCGTACATCGTACACAATGCTTCCAACGAATCGCTATACTCAATAGTCGTGCCGAGCTCGAACGTTTCGAGGAGCGACATGCTTACCGTTCGTGACTCATGGCGGGCAGAGATCTTTGAAATACTTCAAACCTACACGATTGAAGATGCTCGACTCATAGACGTCTTCATGCAGCTTGTGGGCCATAGTGATAAGGTATCCCCCACTGGTGGCGTAACCCTTGCACGTTGCGCAGCTTCAGTTTCATGCGCTGAGCAGCACATCGACGTTCCCCTCACAGGACGGACCTGCCCGTTGTGTGGGGGCCAACTCTTCCCAAGTGATTCACTCCGCGTTCACGAGGAGGTCGCCGAGGAGCACAGCAACTTGACGGCCTTGGGTCGTTTGATGTCCTTTCTCGAACATCTCACTATGGTGGGATACTTGCAGTTTCTGCTTCGCAGACAACCCCGAGCCCTGGGGAACGTTGCTTTCATTCTCGACGGACCTCTGGCCATGTTTGGCCCTCAGGCATGGCTGCACGGTGCGATCCAATCGTTCATCGATTCGCTCTTTCGGACTCTTGATGAGCAGCACCTGAGTCGTCCCATCATCGTTGGTCTCGAGAAGAGCGGCCAGTTCGCGGAACACGCTGCCGCCATAGCCGAACGCATTGAACGGCGGACGCTGATGAAGCTGCCCGACGCTTACATTTATGGTCGCATCCTCGCGTCTCGACCCGGCGGAAGTGCAGCATTCGGGCGAGACACGTACTACGGGCAGAAGTTCTTCTATCGTACAGAGCAGGGGCAGTTGTTGACCCTTACGATTCCCAGGCCGCCTGCGATGTCGACCGCGTGGCATGATCCCCAGAGCTATCCGATGCTGCCGGCAACCGTTCGGATGCTCGATAAGATCGGCACTAGTTTGTATGCTGACGCTGTCATACCCGTCGCCCTCGCACACGCGTATGCATCGATTCCGTTGAAGACTGGTTCCCGGGTACTGACCCTACTTTCGCGGCAGTTCCTGGGCTCACCAGAGGAGTGAGTGGCTCAACGGGTTGACACTATCCCCTCTCTGTAAGGTGGTAGAGTCTGGGCTACGGCAAGACAGGCTGACCCGTCAACATCCCACACTTAGTGTACGGTCGCTGTGAGGGAAGAGACGACCTGAACAGGTTTGACTCCCGGATTGTCAATCAGGACGTGCTGGTGAGAAAAGGCCTCCGGGCGATGCCCTCCCGCCTGCGGAGGAGCGAGAGCAAGCCTTCAGATGTAGATTAGGACCTGCCCGCACAGATTCCGAAAGTTGACGACCCACAGCTCTTTCCCTTGCCGACGCCATCGCTGTCTGTGTCGGTCTGGTCGGGGTTGGGGGTGTTGGGACAGTTGTCACACGCCCGCGCGCTGCCCCGGGGCCAGACACCGCCAAAGTCGCTCGACCCAACCCACCCCTCGGCATGGCCTAGGTGAACTCTGCTCATCATGCCTGTGTCCAGGGAGAGGGGCAAGGGAACCGCAAGGGTTTGGCACGTTTGCGATGGGCAGAAAGTAACGATGGAGCGTAGGCGAGCGTCATTACAAGCGACACGGCTGCGCCCCAGCGAGGTGAGTTGGGCACCCGGTGTGGCTAACGTGCTGTAGTGGGTACGGCGAGACCAGCCGTGACATCGAGGAGGTGTGAAGCTCCAATGGGCGTTAGAGGCGTACTCTCTGTATCGTCGCTTCTGCTGGCGTTGTTAGTCCTGCTAGCAGACGTCGGGGCGACTGGCCCGACCGTGGTGGCCACAGTTCCCGTTGCTGACAAGGTTGAGGATGTGGCGGTGAACGCTGACACTAATCGTATCTATGTCACTTGCGGTGGCCAGGATCCTGTACTCTCCGTGGTCGACGGTTCAACTGATCAGGTCGTGGACGTGGTGACGTTCGAACTGAGCCCATGGGCTGTCGCCCTGAACCCAATGACCAGTCGCTTATACCTCTCTTTCTCCGGTGGGCAGGGTGAAGAATACGTCAAAGTCATCGACGAGACGACCAGACAGATCGTAGCCACCGTGCCGGTGGGCTCTTGGCCCATCGACATCGCGGTCAACACTGCCACGGACCGCGCATACGTTGTCAACCACTTAGACAGCACCGTCATGGTCATCGATGGGGCCACGAACCAGGTCGTCGCCACTGTGGAAGTCGCATTCCTGCCCCGAAGCGTAGCCGTGAACCAGACTACGAACCGTGTGTACGTCGTGAGCCAGGACACCGTGTCTGTCATCGACGGAGCCACGAATCAGGTCGTTGACAGCATCGCCCTGGACAAGACTGGTTGGGGCCTCGCCCTTAATCCCGACACCGGCCGCATCTACGTGACCAATCTGTTCGACAAGAGCGTCTCCGTTATCGATTCGACCAGCAAAGCGGTCGTCGCCACGGTGGCGGTCGGGACCGAGTCGGTTGGGCTTGCTGTCAACCCCACCACCAACCACATCATCGTTACCAACGAGGGCAGCAACGATGTCACGATCATCGACGGCACGACGAACAGCGTCGTTGCTACCTTGTCTGTGGGCGACGGACCCAGGGGAGTAGCGGTGAACCCGGCCACCAACCGCGCCTATGTTGCTAACCAGGGGGATGGCACCATTTCTGTCATTTCGGACGCGCTGTCTGGCGGAACCCCTACACCCACGCCTCCTCCCGGGGCTACGGCCTTCACACTGGCGGCGGGCTGGAACCACGTCTGCTACATCGGGGCCGAGCAACCCATCGAAGACGCACTGGCGCCCTTCCTCGCCGACGTGGCCGCTGTCTACGGCCTCCGGTCCGACCAGGGCTACGACCGCTGGTTCCCTGGTAGGCCAGAGGTGAGCGCCATCACCACCGTCGGTCCCTACAAACCGCTGCTGCTCCTTATGACCGGTGGCGCCACTTGGCATCAGTCACCCTCGGGCAGCTCTCCCGCCAGCGCCAGCCTGGCGCAGGGCTGGAACAGCATCTGCTACACGGGGGCAACCAAGCCGCCTGGCGACGCCACGTCTGGCATCACCGAGGACTTGTCCATCCTCTACGTGCTGGGCGGCAATCAAGCCTGGAGCCGCTATGTGCCGAGCAGGCCGGAGGTCAGCAACATCGCCCAATTGGAGCAGTACGACGCTGTGCTCATGCTGGTGACGGAGCCGGACCCCACCACCTGGACGTTCGACCCGTAGCGTCTGGGCCGAACCTGAAAGCCTGGCACCACATCGAGACCCTGGCCAACGCCATCGTGTGGTTCGCGGTGGCGATGGGGTGGTCGAGGGAGGGCGTCCACGTCCTGATTGACAATCCGGGTCGCATGCCGACACTGATAGCCGACCGACAATCGTCTGCTTCTCAGGCAGGTGCACAACTGCGGTCAGACACTCTATCGACCCAGCTCCGACGGTGACCTCGTCCAACGAAGATTGGGCGACCTGCCACCGGATTGGCCCGGAAGGCTGCCCTGACCTCACCCCGGTTCCACCCCGGCTTCTGAATCTGGTCTTAGCAGTTAGCCCTCAGTCCGTGCCCTCTAATCCGGGAGCCGTGCGTTCGAATCCCAGCCGGCCCTCCAGGGCATCGACCAGACCGCCTCCCTGTCGACATCCCGGCCGCCCTGCTCGTGGCCGATGGCATGGTATCGTCGTGTGGCGGCCTCCCCTTTGTTGACGCGTCCGAGAAGTTTTGGCATGATGCGGGCGATGTCCAGGTGAAAGGGGGCGAAGCCATGAAACCATTCGTGTTGGCTATCTTGGTCGTGGCGGTGGCCGCAGTCACGGTGTTCCTGGCGCTCAACCGGCCGAGTGCCCAGGCTAGCCCGAGCGCCACCATCACCGTCGACGGCACCGGCGACACGAATGCCCGCGACGATCACATCACGCTCCTCGAGGCCATGCTGCTGGCCACCGGCGGCCTGATCGTGGGCACGCTGAACAGCAGCGAGTGCCTTCTAGTCTCCAATACCAGCTGGGGGCCGACCTGCAGCACTACCGACACGATCGGTGCTGCCTCGGCCGACACCATCGTCTTCGATCCCGTGGTCTTCAACCCTAACACCATCACCCTGGGTTCTGGCACGCCCTGGCTCACTACGGGCAACGACACCATCGACGGCTCCTCGGCCGGGGTGATCGTGCAGTGTGGGAGCAGCTCCTCCGACGCCTTCGATATCCACTCCAACGGCAACACCATTAAGGGCCTGGAAATCTACGGCTGCCGGATCGGTGTGTACATGGTGAGCGGTCAGAACAACACGGTGGGCGGGAGCACGGCTGCCGAGCGCAACGTGATATCCGGCAGCGGCACCGGCGTGTACATAGCCCACAGCGGCACGGACGGCAACGTGGTCAAGGGCAACTACATCGGCACCAATGCGTCAGGCACAGCCGCCGTCCCCAATGATATGGTGGGCGTAGTCATCAATCAGGGCGCCCAGAACAACACCGTCGAGGGCAACGTGATATCCGGCACTCTCCACGACACGGTGATTATCGGGGACAGCGGCACGGATGGCAACGTGGTCAAGGACAACTACATCGGCACCAACGCCGCAGGCACCGGGCCCATCCCCAATGGAGGGTGGGGCGTGGGCATCGTCGATAGCGCCCAGAACAACACCGTCGAGGGCAACGTGATATCCGGCAATGGCACCTGTGGCGTGGCGATCGGGGGCACCGGCACGACCGGCAACGTGGTCAAGGGTAACTACATCGGCACCAACGCCGCAGGCACCGGGCCCATCTCCAATGGAGCGCAAGGCGTGAACATCGCGGGTGACGCCCACGGCAACACTGTGGGCGGCAGCACGGCTGGCGAGCGCAACGTCATCTCCGGCAATCAGTGGTCCGGTGTGGAGATCACCGCTGGCGCTAACGGCAACGCGGTCAAGGGCAACTACATCGGCACCAACGCTTCGGGCACAGGGTCCATCCCCAATGGAGGGCGGGGCGTGTTCATCGGGGGTGGCTGCCACAGCAACACCATCGGCGGCACGGCTTCTGGCGAGGGCAATATCATCGCCTTCAACACCGAAGACGGCGTGCAGGTGGATGGCGCAGCTACCACCGGCAACGCCATCCGCGGCAACTCCATCCACTCCAACGGGGGCAAGGGCATCGAGAACACTGACGGCGGCAACGAAGAGCTAACGCCGCCCGCCATCACCGGCTTCGGGTCGGTGATGGGCACTGCCTGTCCCAACTGTGCCATCGACATCTACTCCGACGACGAGGACGAGGGCAGGGTGTACGAGGGCTCCACCACGGCGGACGGCGACGGCGACTGGAGCTTCCCCGGCTCGCCCGAGGGGCCGAACGTCACCGTCACCGCCACCGATTCCGGCGGCAACACATCCGAGTTCTCGGCCCCAGAACCCGTGCCAGAGGTGACGCCGAGCCCATCACCGAGCCCTGAGCCCAGCCGCACCCTCAACTGGGGCCCCGGCTGGCACAACGCCACCTGGAGTGGGGCCTCCACTCCCGAAGAGGCCTTCGCCTGCGCGGTGGGCAACTACGCCGCCGCCTATCGATTGGTGGCCGGAGGCTGGGAGCGCTACTTCCCCGACCGGCCAGACCTATCCAACATGGGCTCGCTGGAGCAGTATGACGCCTTCCTCATCCTGATCACCGGCAATGTGACCTGCGAGATGCCGGTGGCCGCTCCACCGGGCGGCGAACGGACGCTGGACTGGGGCGTGGGCTGGCAGAACGACGGCTGGGCTGGCCCCGACGGCATCCCACCTCAAGACGCCCTCGCCTGTGCGGCTGGCAGCTATGCCGCCGCCTATCGATTGGTGGCCGGAGGCTGGGAGCGGTACTTTCCCGACCGGCCGGACATCTCCAACATGGGGCCGCTGAACCACTACGACCCCTTCCTCATCCTGATCACGGCGCCCGTGAGTTGCGGCATGCCCATCGCGCCCTAGGGCGCAGCATCGGTCCCGCTGCCCAAGACCATGGCGCGTTTCGGGGTGCCGGTGGCCTGGGCGATGAAGGACGTCCACACTCTGATTGACGATCCGGGCTCCCTGCGGGCGCTGGTCGCCAACCGATGCTCTCGTGCTTCTCAGGCAAGCTCTCTAGCTCTGCCCGCTGGCGCTGAGGTCGTCCAACGAAGATTGGGCGACATCGTCTACTCGGTAGCTGTTGTCTAGAGCCTAGAGGACTGAGCGGGCGAGAGGGCTTCGCAGGTGGTACTCTGGCTCCTCTGCCTCAGCCGAGTTATTCAGGTCGACACCCCGGCGCCTTACGCTACCGTAGCCGCAGGGTCCAGGTATGGTTTCAGTGGGCTCCCCCGCGGACACGATGCAGACTTAGTGTGCGGTCATCTTGAGGAGAGAAGGAGCCTCCAGGGGTTCAGCCAATCGAGAGGGAGTATCTTCGCACCCGGGGTTGTGCGCTCCTACCCCATCGTCACCACAAACCACGATGGCGTTGGGCGGGCGCAGAATGGCCAGGGTGTCAATACGCAGGCAGCTCCTCGATTGATTGCAGAGATATTGACAAATCTTTCAACTTTGCTAAACTGAAGCGACTATTACGATTGACACGCTCCCGGCCTTGTAGCTGAAGGCAAAAGCGTGTCAAGAAACAGTAGCTCAGACGAAGTTCCATTTCAGTCGTCTCGAGACTGGAGGATGCCATGACGAAGATCCTTGTCAAGCTGACGCTGCCGCTGGCAATCGCTCTCGTTCTTCTTCTACCATCCCCGTCTGCGATCCAAGCGGACCCTCTCCCTTCTGAAGCGAATGCCGCCTATCCCCTGAACCATACTTTCGATGCCGATGTCCAACCCATCGGCACGCCCCCGTCCAATTCTGACTTCGAGACGCCAAGCTATGCGATCGGCACTCCGCCCAGCAACCATGATCTTGAGGCCCCGGCCGTGGACGCGGGGACTCCGCCCACCAACCACGATTTCGAGACCAGCGACTTCACCGGCTGGACCACCTCCGGCACCACCTCCATAGAGTCAGACGCTGAGCATGGCTACTACGCCAAACTGGGGTCGGGGGGCACCATCATCTCCAACGCCTTTACCGTGGACAGTACAGCGCAGACCTTCGCTTTCGACCTGGGATACCTGTCTACGAGCGGCTATACCTGGGTGAGGGTATACGCCCTTACCGGCCCTGATTATGGCACTCAGACCCTCCTGGCTAGCCTCTACTGCAATTCCTGCGGGTACTGGGAAAGAACCTACATTGACGCTTCGCAATACCTTGGTCAGTCGATAAAGCTCAAGTTCTACCGCTTCTTGTACGGCAACGTGGGTATCGACGATGTCAGTGCCGAGATAACCTTTCCGGACTTCGAACCGTCGGGGACCGTCAAACGACAGGCAGAAGAAGGGGGAGACACCTATGCCCGCTTCGACTCGGGGGGATCGCTCACTTCTGGAGCCTTCACAGTCGATAACGACGCCCAGTTCGCCACGGTTGACATCAAAGGTCTCGACTCTTTGGGTCGCAGCCAGTACAAGGTCTACGTTCTTTCGGACCCCGAATTCGGGACTTCCACACAGGTCGCTATGGGCTATGCGGATTACGGCTGGCAAACGGTTCGCTTCAACGTCTCCTCCTGGCAAGGAGAGCAGATCAAGCTCAAGGTTGTCCACATCGCATACAAAATCGGGGCCGATGACTTCGGCCTCCAGTCGGTAGATATCCCCGAATGGGATGTCACAGAGAAGACATCGCTGGAGACCGACGGCCCCAACGGCAACTACGTCCGCACAAACGGAGAACTCACCTCGTCTCCCTTCACTCTCCACAACGATGTACAGCAGATAGGATTGGCCTACAAGGGCGACAGCGTAACATCCATCTTCTACCTTGAGTTGCTGCGAGGGCCCGACTTCGGCGAGGTTACGGACCTGATGGGACCGGTAGGCGCCGACGAGACTCAGTGGAAGACCCTGAAGGCCGGAGTAAGCCTGTACGCAGGCGAAACCGTGAAGCTTCGCATCCGTCAGTACTTTGGCTGGGGTCTCTTTGACGACGCCGGTCTGCCCGAGATGGCTGCCCCCGGCTGGAAACTGGCAACCAACGATGCTGTTGCGACCGGCGAGGACAGCAACGGTACATATGTGACGCCCTTCGAGAGCGATGGCGCCGTCTACCTGCGGTCCGTTGATATCGCGCCGGGCATCATCGACCGTCCCAACCATGTTGATCGGAAATACTACGCCATCTCCTACGACATCGGCTACAGCACTGGCAATCTCATTCGAGTTACCTGGTACAACAACTCAGGCCAGAGCTGGGTAGTTCACATAGATGCAGCGGACACCCCAACGGGTTACCGGACGAGGTACTTCTATCTCGCTGACTTCACAGGTGAGAAGGGCTACTTCCGGGTGCAGCTTGCCGGCGGCGGCAGGGTCTATAGCATCGCCGACAACATCGCGCGCCAGCATATGAGGGAGCCGTTCTCGCAGAAGGTGGGCCTCAGCGTCGACACGTCTACGGGTAGCTTCGGCTTCGTGGATGTTGACCTGACTCTTGAGGGCCGCGTGCCGCTGGTGCTCACTCGTTACTACAGCGGCCATTCAGATCGCTTCGGCCCCCTCGGATATCGCTGGACTCACAGCTTCGACACCCACCTTGAAATCACAACCGGCGACGACGCGGGCGTGATCTTCGGATCGGGCGGCGAAGAGTTCTTCATCTGGAATCCGGCCTATGAGACCTTCAGCCCAGCCGATGCGCGCGTCCACGACGAACTCGTCAAGAACGGCGACGGGACGTATACCCTGAAGACCAAGGAAAACCTGGACTACAACTTCGATTCGGCCGGCAAGCTGATCACCATCGAGGACCTCGACGGCAACACTGTAACCCTGACCTACGACGGTTCCGACCGCCTCATCTCGGTGGAGGACCCCGACGGTCGGACCCTGACCTTCGCCTATGACGGCAACGGACGTCTTACCTCAGTCACCGACCCCACAGACGCCGTAGTCTCCTACGCCTACGACGACAGTGGCGACCTGGCCTCCGTCACTGACCCAAAGGGTGGCGTCCGCACCTACTCCTACAGCAAGCATCGCCTCACTCAGGTCGTCGATCAGAACGGCAAGACCCTCTTCACGAACACCCTCGATTCAGTTAACCGCGTTGTAGAGCAGACCGACGCCCTCGGCCACACGATTAGCATCAGCTACGATACGCCTGCCAAAGGCGTGACCCAGGTTGTTGACCCGGAGAGCAACACAGCGACGTACTACTACGATGAGTTTCACCGAACAACCGACAAGGTCGACCCGCTGGGTCAGGTAGTCTCCTACGTCTACGATAGCGTCGGCAACCTGGAGATGGTTATTGACCCCCTCTTTAACGAATGGGAGTTCGACTACGACGACAGCGGGAACCTCACAAGTTCCACAGATCCCCTGGGGAACCCCATCTCTATCACCTACAACCCCCAGCACCTGCCGACCACCATCACCGACGCCAGGGGCAACGTCACGACCCTCACCTACGACGACCAGGGGAACCTGACCAGCACCACCGATCCTCTCGGCAACGTCACCACCTACACGTACGACGATGACGGCAACCTGACGTCAATGACCAACCCCCTGAGCGAAACCGAGACCTACACCTACGACGCCCAAGGAAATCGCATCACCAGGACGGACCCGCTGGGCAACACCTGGGAGTGGACATACAACGCCGCCGGACGTGTGACCTCCGAGACCGACCCGCTTGACAACACGACCCAGTACTTCTACGACCTCTTCGGTCGCCCAATAGGCATGCGGGACGCCTTGCAAGGGGAGTCCACTTTCCTGTTCGACCTTCCCGGCCATCTGCTGATGGTGGAGGACCCGCTGGGGAACAGAACACTCTGGGCCTACGACGACCGCGGGTTGGCCATCTCCAAGACCGACCCGGCCGGCAAGATCACCACCTACACCTACGACGCCAACCGCAACATGGAGTCGATGACTGACTCTCTGGGCAACGTCACGACTTACGACCACGACGAGAACAACCGCCTGAGGTCGGTCACCGATCCCTCTGGCGACACCACCACCTACACCTACGACGATGCTGGCCGTCTCGAATCGGAGGAGGACCCGCTCGGCCGCATTACCTCCTATGAATACGACGACGCCGGGCGCTTGAACGAAATGACTCTGCCGAACGACGGCATCTTTACCTTCGAGTACGACCCCGACGGCAACCTCATCTCGGAGACGGACCCGCTCGATCACACCACCAGCTACGTGTACGACGAGATCAGCCGGCGCACCAGGGTGATCGACCCCCTGCTGAACTGGACAAGCTACAACTATGACGACGCCAGCCGCCTGATAGAGGTGGTCAATGCCCTCGGCTACACGACGAGCTACGGCTACGACGACGCCGGCCGCTTGACGTCGATCACTGACCCCCTGGACAACGAGCGCAGCTTCGGCTACGACGACGCCGGCAACCGCACCAGCTCCACCGATCCCGTCGACAGGACAACCACCTACGGCTACGACGAGCTAAACCGCATGACATCCGTCACCGACCCCGCTGACAACACCACCACCTACGCGTACGATGCCGCCGGCCGGACGACTGTGGTGACCCGACCCTCCGACTACGCCACAACCTACGCCTACGACCCGCGTGATCTCCTGACCTCGGTCACGGACGCCCTGCTGAACGTCACCACCTACGCCTACGACGACGCCGGCCGCCAGATATCGATGACCGACCCACGCGGCAACGTCACATCCTACGGACACGACCCCACCGGTCGGCTCACCACCATCACCGACGCCCTGGACGGCGTGGTCACCTTCGGTTACGACGACGCTGGCCAGCAGACTGAAGTCACCAACCCCCGCGGCAAGACCACGATCTACACCTACGATGACCTGGGCAACGTGGAAACGGAGACAGACCCCCTCGAGCGGGTGCAGTCGTACAGCTACGACGACCTCGGGCGGCTCAGCCAGACCACCGATGCCCGCGGCGTCGTCGTCGACTACGAGTACGACGAGCTCGACCGGCTGATCGGCGTCACCTACCCCAGCGACAGCGTCACCTACGGCTACGACGATCTCGGCCGCCGCACCTCCATGATCGACCCCACCGGCACCACGACCTGGGGCTACGACAATGCCTCCCGCGTCACCTCCGTGGTCTCACCTCAGGGAACGGTGGGTTACGACTACAACGACGACGGCCAGCGCTCCGCCATGACCCTGCCCGACAGCCGCACCGTCGACTACGGCTACGATGACGCCGGCCGCCTGAGCACCGTCACCGACTGGCAGGCACGCGCCATCACCCTCGGCTACGACGAAGACGGAAATCGCACGAGCATCGCCCGGCCCAACGGCATCGACACCACCTACGGCTACGACGACGCTGGCCGCCTCACTTCGGTCATCCACAGCGGGTCCGGCGGCCCCATCGAGAGCTTCTCCTACACCCTGGACGAGAACGGCAACCGCGTCGCCGTCACCTCAGGCGCCGGCACGGAGACCTACACCCTCGACGCCCTCGACCGCATCACCGGCGTCCTCTACCCCAACGGCGACCAGGTCACCTACGAGTACGACGACAACGGCAACCGCCTCACCATGACCGTCAACGGCGTGCCCACCAACTACAGCTACGACGACGCCGGCCAGCTCCTCTCCGACGGCTCGACCACCTACACCTACGACGCCAACGGCAACCTCATCACCGCCGGCGACGACACCTTCGCCTGGGACTACGCCGACCGCCTGACCAGCGCTGACGTCGGCGGCACCTGCGGCAGCTACACCTACGACGGAGACGGCACGCGGGTCGAGAAGACGGTGGACGAGGTGGACACGTCCTACCTGTGGGACCGCCAGGCGGGCCTGCCCCTGCTGGTGGACGACGAAACGAACGCCTACGTGCACGCCGACGGCGTCCTGGCCGAGCTGGACGGCAGCGGCCAGCCGACCTACCTGCTGGACGACGCCCTGGGCTCTGTTCGCGGCCTCAGCGACCTCGGCGGCTCCCTCACCGGCACGGCCGACTACGACGTCTTCGGCCAGGTGCGGGGCAGCTCCGGCACGGGCAGCGTCTTCGGCTTCACGGGCGAGCAGTTCGATGCCGAGACGGGCTTCACCTTCCTGCGCGCCCGCTACCTGGACCCGCGCCTGGGCCGCTTCCTCTCCGCCGATAGCATCCAGCCCAACGCCCCCGGCACGCAGGGCTTCAACCCCTACGCCTATGTAGCCAACAACCCCACCACCTGGGTCGACCCGAGTGGGCACT
>Ga0315553_10000217_pt1 | contig 51912 bp, 39 predicted proteins | sample SalMarSW160140MG_FD_203099 | JGI IMG/M metagenome (GOLD analysis project Ga0315553, IMG submission 203099) | Salt marsh sediment microbial communities from the Plum Island Ecosystem LTER, Massachusetts, United States - Salt Marsh Sediment SW1601-40 ...
CAGCTACTTCTGGAAGGGCAAGGCCACGAATTTCCAGTGGGACGGCAAAGACGAGAACGGGAACAAGATACCCGATGGTTCCTACAGCTACAGGATCAGCAGCACCGATCAGGCCGGCAACAGTGTCTCCAAGGAACTGCGGGGACTCCAGATCGATACCAGGGTAACGTCGGTATTCGTTACCGCCTCCAGCGACGGCTTCAGCCCCAACCGGGACGGTTTCGGCGATACCATAGAGTTCAAACCCTACGTGGGCCTCACCGAGGGGGTCCAGTCCTGGACCCTGGAGATGGTCCATGAGCAGGCAGCGGTGCAGAAGACCATCAGCGGAACGGGACAGATCCCCGCCTCCATCACCTGGGACGGGCGCAGTAACGGAACTCTGGCCCGGGAAGGGACGTACACCGCCGTCATGACCGTAAGCTACTTCAAGGGCAACAGGCCCAAGGCCAAGAGCACGCCCTTCAAGCTGGACGTGTCGGCCCCCCAGATCGATCTCTCGGTTTCCCCCCAGCCGTTTTCTCCGGACAACGACGGGGTTGATGACGAGCTGTTCATCAGCATGAAGGTCAGCGATCTGTCTGTGATCGACGAGTGGCGCCTGGAGATCGTGGACCCGGTGGGAAGCGCCTTCCTCACCTACACGGGCAAAGGGATGCCCTCCGAACGCATTCTCTGGGACGGGATGTCCGATACCGGGGAGCTGGTACAGTCGGCGGAGGACTACACCATCCGGGTGACCATGCGGGACAAACACCGCAACTCTGTAACGGTGGAAAAGCTGATCCCCGTAGATGTACTGGTGATCCGGGAAGGGGACAAGCTGAAGATCCGCATCGCCAGCATCACCTTTCCGCCCAACTCGGCGGATTTGATGGCGGTAACGGATGTCGAGAAGGCCGCCAGAAACGATAAGACCCTGCAGCGCCTGTTCGAGATCTTCAAGAAATACAGCGCCTATCAGATCCGCATCGAAGGGCACGCCAACATCACCCGCTATTGGAGCGAGGCGGAGGCGAACAAGGAGAACGAGGAAGAGCTGATCCCTCTCTCTCTGGCTCGGGCGGAAGCGGTCAAGCAGGCCTTGATCAAGCTTGGATTGGACGGTAATCGCATATCCGTGGTCGGATTAGGCGGTTCGAACCCGATAGTTCCCTTCAACGACGAGGAGAACCGCTGGAAGAACCGCCGGGTGGAGTTCATCCTGATAAAACGGTAGCTAAGGGCACAAGTACTTTCCATGGCCAGAAGACTCTTCAGGGGAATCGGGATATTCCTCATTGCAGCTGTGGTTGTGCTTGCCCTGGGCGGCGCAAGCCTCTACTTCCTCAATACGCCATCCCCCCGGATACCGGCTGAGGGCACTGTTTTCAAGGTTTTGAAAGGGGAGAATCTGTCGGATATCGCCGAACGGCTGGAGATGGAGGGATTGATTCGTTCTCGTATGCTGCTGCTGCTTTTCAGCCGGCTGAACGGCACGGAGACCGCCTTCAAGAACGGCTATTTCCGGATTCTGCCGGGGGACTCGATGCTCGACGTGCACAATCTCCTGGTGGCCGGTTATCAGGAGCAGGTCAAGCTGACGATTCCGGAGGGCTGGACCCTGAAGAAGATAGCCCGCTACATGGAGGATAAGGAGGTTGCTACTGTTGAGGAGTTCCTGCAAGCCGCCTCTTCCCAAACGCTCCTCGATCAATTCGGGATTCCCGCGGAGAACCTGGAGGGCTATCTGTTTCCCGACACCTACTTCTTTCCCCGCGGCTATCCGGCCTACGGGGTGGTGGAGGAGATGGTCGAGAACTTCTTCCGGAGATTGGCGGATATCGCCCCGGAGGCGCTCGGGTGGGAGCGGGAGCGGCTGCACCGGCGGATCATCATGGCTTCGATCGTGGAGCGGGAATATCGCAGGGCGGAGGAAGCTCCCCTGATCGCCTCGGTGTTCTACAATCGGATGGAGTATAATATCGGCCTGGAATCCTGCGCGACATTGGGGTATATCATCACCGACATTCAGAACAAACCGCACCCGGAGTTCTTGAGTGCCGAAGACAAGCGCATCGATTCCCCCTACAACACCTACAAGTGGGCCGGCCTGCCGCCTGGTCCGATCTCCAGCCCCGGAGCCGTCGCCCTGGACGCCGCCTTCCATCCGCCGGATACGCAGTTCTACTACTTCGTCCTCAAAAACCCGCAAACCGGGGAGCACTACTTCTCCGAGGATCTTCAGGAGCACAACTGGGCCAAGTACTACTATCTGAAGCAGGTAGGATCGGGAGGATAGTTCGCAAGCTTTGAGAATACCGGATCACATTCTCGGTCAAATTACAGACCGGCTCGATATGCAGGCCGTGGTGTCGGAGTACGTACATCTGGAGAAAAAGGGGGGGCGTCTGTGGGGTCTGTGCCCCTTCCACTCCGAGAAAACCCCATCATTCACCGTGGATCCGGAAAAATCGGTATTCTACTGCTTCGGCTGCCATAAAGGGGGCAGCCTTTTCACCTTCATCATGGAGATGGAGAAGTTCTCCTTTGTCGAAGCAGTGAAGTTCCTGGCTCAGAAGGCGGGTGTGCAGATCGAGGTAGAGGAGGGGGACAGCAAACGCAGGGAGGCCTATCTGGAGCTGTACCGCCGGGTCAGCGGCACCTTCCAGCATATGTTGATGAACCACGCCGAGGGCTCCCGGGCGCGTTCCTACTTGAAGAGCAGAGGCCTGGATCAGGAGACCTGGAGCGCCTTCAAGCTGGGCTACGCCCCTGCGCAGGCCTCCTGGCTGTACAATTTCCTGAGAGAAAAGAAGTTCTCCGACGAATTTTTGAAGGCTTCCGGATTGTTCGGCGGCCGGCAAGGGGCGGCTCTTTTTCGCGGAAGGATCGTATTCCCGATCCACAATCACCGCAACGAGGTCGTGGCTTTCGGGGCCCGCACTCTGAGTTCGGATATCCAACCCAAGTATCTCAACTCACCGGAAACCGAGTGGTTCCGAAAACGGGAGACCCTGTACGGAGCACCCCAGGTGTACCAGGAAGTCCGCAGGGAGAAGAGCTTTGTCCTGGTCGAGGGATATCTGGATGTGCTGGCCCTCTGGCAGGCAGGGGTGCGCCACAGCCTTGCCCCTTTGGGGACCGCAGTCACCTCTGAGCAGATACGCCGGCTGAAACGATACGCGCCCGGAGGTCTGCTGCTGTTTGATTCCGACGAGGCGGGAGTGCGCGCCGTCGAACGTACGATCATTCTCTGCGAGCAGCAGGATCTGCCCACCGACGTTATTCGTCTTCAACAGGGCAAGGATCCGGCGGAAATTCTCGAAAAAGACGGTCCCCAGACGTTGAAAAAATCTCTCGAATCCACTATATCTAGTTTTCAGTTCTATTTAAGCAGGGCGCACTCAGAATACGATTCCAGGACACCGGATGGCAAACGGGCCGTTATCAGGCACTTAGGTTCTTACTTGACAGCTCTGGATTCTCTGGTGAAGAGGGACGGGTATATCCGTCTTCTTGCCGAAGATCTGGGGGTTGACTTTGAGTCCGTGCGTAGCGATCTTTTACGGGGGACAGAAAGATCCAGAACCAGGGACGACTCGTATCGAAGGTCCGAGGTGCAGGGCATCTCGGCAGATCTTTTTTTTATTCTCGCAGTCGCGGTCAACCGCGAATATTTCCAAGAGGTAAGGAACACTGTCGCTGTCGACGATCTCGAGGACCCGAGAGCCAGGAAGTACTTCGTAGCTCTCGAGGAGTGCTATCGGCAGGGGGAGAGGACCGAAGAGGCTCTGTTGAGACGGTTGGAGGATGAGAGTTTAAAGGAACTGCTACTGGAAAAGACAGCCTCCGGGGAGTTTACCATGAATCCCGAACGTCTGATCCAAGACGGACTGCGGGAGATCCGACGGCGCAGTCTGGAGAAACGCAGGCATTTCCTGATTGCCGCGCTGACCCGGTCAAAGGAGCAGGACGCGGCCAAGGTCAAAGAGCTGTTGGGCGAGAAGATGTATTTGGACGAAGAACTGCAGAAGCTGGGGAAAGGTAGTTATTGATGAGCGACCTTCAGAATGATCCGGCGATTCTAAAACTACTCGAGTTTGCCAAGAAGAAAAAAACGATCACCTACGAGGAGGTGAACGATTTTCTTCCTGACGATATCACTAACTCCGATCGGATCGAAGAGGTCATGTCGATTCTCGACAAGAACAAAATCCAGCTCGAGGAGGAGGATGTCGATCTGTCGGAGGAACGAAAAGTGCCTCCCAGCAAGAAGAAGCTCGTATACGATGAGAAGGAGACGGCGATCGACGATCCGATCCGCCTTTACCTCAGGGAAATCGGTAAGGAGAATCTCCTGACCGCCGAACAGGAGGTCTACCTCTCCCAGAAGATGGAAGAGGGGGAGAACATCATCAAAGAGGTGATCCGCAACTCCGGTTTGTTTATCCCGGAGCTGCACAAACTTGCGACCAGCATCGGGTCGCGGATAGATCCCAGGGAGCTCAGCCTCACCAAGAAGGAAATCTCGGAGTATCTGGCGGAGCTGCGCAGGGTGACCCAGTTCTACAGGGAGCCTCTCCGTCCCCACGTACCGGCGATCCGTCAGTTCATGGAGTTGAAAGAGAAGGTTGCCTCCGACGGTGAGAGCATCATCACCAGCGGCGACCTGCGCCGACGGCGGGATGATATGATCAAAAGGGTTCAGGAGATCGATCTCCATCAGGAAGAGATCACCGCGATCACCGAGAAATTCATCTCCGCGGCCAACCGCATTCACAAGGTCCAGAAGGAAAACCAGAAGATCAAGAAGCGGCTGGGCGTAGCCAGTCAGAAGGATTTGCGCAGCCTGGGACGGGGGCTGGCCCTTCGCTCGGATCGTACCCGCATCGAGGGTGCGCTGGGAATGGAGGCGGATCAGATCAAGGAGCTGATTCGCCAAGTCCAGGTCAACGAGAAAAAGCTCACGAAAATGGAAAACGAGTTCCACAACAGCGTCGGGGAAATCCTCGATATGGCGGAGCGAATCGGACGGGGACGCTTCATGATGAAATCCGCCAAGGACCGGCTGATCAAGGCCAATCTGCGCCTTGTTGTCAGCATCGCCAAGAAGTATACGAACAGGGGCCTGCACTTTTTCGATCTCGTGCAGGAGGGCAATATCGGACTGATCAAGGCTGTTGAGAAGTTCGAGTACCGGAAAGGATACAAATTTTCCACCTATGCCACCTGGTGGATCCGACAGGCCATCACCCGGTCGATCTCCGACCAGGCCCGCACTATCCGGGTTCCGGTTCACATGATCGAGCAGATCAACAAGGTCGTGCGGGAGTCCCGCCAGCTGATGCAGGTCCTGGGCCGGGAGCCCACCGACGCAGAAGTGGCGGACAAGCTGGGGTGGACGACCCAGCGGGTCAAGTCGGTCAAGAGCGTAGCCCGGGAACCGATCTCCCTGGAGACGCCGATCGGCGAGGAGGATGACAGCCTGCTCGGTGATTTCATAGAGGATAAGGAGATCGAAAATCCGGCCAGCCAGACCGCCTTCAAGCTGCTCCAGGAGCAGCTCGAGGATGTTCTGTACACCCTCCCGCCCAGGGAGCAGGAGGTGTTGAAGATGCGTTTCGGCCTGGAGGACGGCTACTCCCTCACGCTGGAGGAGGTGGGTTTGTACTTCAACGTCACCCGGGAGCGGATTCGCCAGATCGAGGCCAAGGCACTTCGGCGGCTGCGCCACCCGAAGCGGAGTCGACGTTTAAAGGACTATTTGGAGCACTAAGGGGTAATGAGCAAATGAGCAAGGTAGAGCAGATGACCATGGACCAGGTGTTCACGAAGCTGCGTTCTCTTCAGGAGATTCTGTCGCAGAAGTTCGAGATCGAGCGGGAGATGGAGGAAATTCCCAAAATACTCGCCACCCGCACCGAGCTGCTGAACAGGATGAAGAAATCGTATCTGGAGAAGACCCAGGAGTACGAGACCAAGGGCCGTTACATAGAGGAGCTGCGCAACAAGGCTATCGAGGCGGAGCGGGTGCGGGAAGGCTTCGAGCAGCAGATGGACATGATCCAAACCCAGCGGGAATATGAGGCGCTTGACAAGGAGATCAAGGACTCCGGGGAGAAGGAGCAGGATCTGCGCAGGGACCTCCAGCGGGAAGAGCAGCTGCTGGGTGAGATGAAGGCAAATCTGGAAAAAGACGAGTCCATGATCAGCAAGCAGGAGGAAGAGGTCCAGAAGGAACAGTCCCGCATCAAGGAGGCGGTTGCCGCCAAGGGCAAGGATCTGAAAGCCCTGGAGAAAAAAGAAAAAACGATCACCCCCGGTCTGGATGAGGAGATCCTCTTCAAGTTCGAAAGGATCATCAAGAGCAAGGCGGGCCTCGGTATCGTACCCATCGAGCACGGCGTGTGCAGCGGCTGTCATATGATTCTCTCGGTTCAGTTCGTCAATGATGTGCGCCAGGGTGAGGGAATCATGTTCTGTCCCTACTGCAGCCGTATCCTCTTCCATGAACCGGAGGATGTGGAAGGGGAGGGGGAGGTGGACGAGGAATCCACTGAGCAGGACGTGGATTCCGACACCGATTCCGATTCCGATTCCGACACCGATTCCGATGATGATGAAGATTGAGAACCGGGACTGTTGATGTTCCTCGATTTTTCACGATAATGTTGGTAGGGGTAGGCTTGGCCGTCGCTGAGTGCTGAGTGAGCGCCTAGGTGCTTGCTTGCTTTCAGAGGAAAGTCCGGGCTCCGCAGAGCATGATGCCGGGTAATCCCCGGGTGGCGTGAGCAGTTCTGCGAGCTGTTCATGTCAACAGACAGCGCCACAGAAAACATACCGCTGCTGCCCGGCTCATCCGGCGCAGCAGCAAGGGTGAAAAGGTGGGGTAAGAGCCCACCGCCTGGGCGGCAACGTCCGGGGCACGGCAAGCCTCATCAGGAGCAAAGTCAAGCAGCGGGTTACGGGTTCGCTCTGACCCACATCCGCGGGTAGACTGCAAGAGCCGGGGAGGCAACCCCCGGCCACAGATAGATGATGGCCCTACGACAGAACCCGGCTTATCGGCCTGCCCCTTTTATTAGTCAGTAAGAGTTTTCGATTGGGAGGGGGATTCTGATCTTAAACGTAGAACAATATCGCTTCAAACGCCGAAAAAAACGCGGCCGGGGCTGGGTGGTGGTTGTTCTGGTGCTGTTGCTGGCCACGGTGGGAATCCTTGCCTGGCGTCTGGACTGGATCAGCCGTGTTCGAGGCCGCTTCCAGACCGAACAGGATTCCCAATCCCTGAGCGAGCTGTGGCAGAATCGACTGTACGATGAGGTGATCGACCGTTGCGACGAGCAGCTGGAGGCCGACCCCCTGGACGGAACGCTCCTGGCCTACCGGGGATTCGCCTACTTTTACAAGGGGGTTTCCGAAGTGACCTTGGAGGAGCGAATCCCCTATCTGGACGAAGCGATTGTTACCCTTCGGCGCGCCAACCTCGAACTGTCGGGCAGCCGGAGGTCGGAGGTGGACTATATCCTGGGAAAGGCCTACTACCACAAGGGTAAGTACTACTACGACCTGACCCTCGAGTACCTGCAGGCCGCGCTGGCCGCCGGCTACCAGCCGGAAGATATCTACGACTACCTCGGGCTGGCCGCTACGCAGTTGGATCGCCTGGAGGAGGGGTTGGAGTACTTCCAGCAGGCCCTGGAGATCAATCCCACGGACCTGCTTCTGCTTACTATCGGGCAGACCTACTTCCAGGCGGAGAAGGAGCAGGAAGCGGAGGAGTACCTGCTGCGCGCGGTCAACAAGACCGAGGACCCGGCAGTGGAGATAAGGGCGAGATTTCTCCTTGGCCAGATGTACTTCGAGAGGCAGGATTACTTCAAAGCGGAGGACCAGTATACACAGATCCTCGAAGCTGATCCGAACTCCAGCGATGCCTACTATTATTTAGGTGAAATCTATTCTAATATGAACGATCCGGTAAAAGCCCGAGCCTACTGGCGCAAGGCGCTGGTGATAGATCCGTCCCACTATGGGGCTCGGTTGCGGTACTATCGATAGATTGAGCAACGATTGATGGAGGAACCTTATGGGGCTTGGCAAGATGTTTGAAGCCTTTTCAGCAGATATAGGAATCGATCTCGGCACCTGCAATACTCTGGTGCACGTGAAGGGCAAGGGGATCGTGCTGTCCGAACCTTCGGTAGTGGCTGTGGAGAGGGGAACCAAGCGCGTGGTGGCCGTAGGCACGGAGGCTAAGCGGATGCTCTGGAAAACCCCCGGTGATATCATAGCCATCCGGCCGATGCGCGACGGGGTGATCGCGGATTTCGAGACAACCGAGAAGATGATCCGCTTTTTCATCTCCAAGGTGATTCAACGCCGCTGGCTGGTCAAGCCGCGGATGGTCATAGGGGTTCCCACCTGCATTACCGAGGTGGAGAAGCGGGCGGTTCGGGAGAGCGCCGAACAGGCCGGAGCCCGGGAGGTGTACCTGATCGAGGAGTCGATGGCCGCCGCTCTGGGCGCCAACATTCCGATCCTGGAGCCGGCAGGTCACATGATCTGCGACGTCGGCGGTGGAACCACCGAAATCTCGGTGATCTCCCTGGGCGGGATCGTGGTGGCCAACGCCATCCGGCTAGGCGGGGATGAGTTCGACGAGGCAATTATCAAGCATGTTCGAAATATCCACAATCTCATCATCGGCGATCAGACCGCTGAGAACGTGAAGATCACAATCGGCAACACCTCTCCGGAAAAAACGATCGAGAAGATGGAGATCAAGGGAACGGACGCCATAACCGGGCTGCCCCGGCGGCTGGAAATGGACTCGGTGGAGGTCCGGGAAGCGCTGAAAGAGCCCACCTACCAGGTCGTCGAGGAGATCAAAAAGACCCTCGGCGAAACCCCGCCGGAGCTGGCCGCGGATATAGTGGAGCGGGGAATCGTGATGACCGGGGGAGGCTCGCTGCTCAAGGGATTCCCCAAGCTCGTTTCCAAGGAAACCGGGGTACCCGTCATCTTGGCTGAAAATCCCCTGCTCTGCGTGGCAACGGGGGCTGGTATGTTCCTGGAGAATCTCAAAGACATGGGTAAACGATTCTACAACGTGCGCTTCTAGGGCCAGCATATGCCGGGTATTCCCAGCTTCGTGCGCAAAAATAAAACCGGGGTCACTTTTACCTGCCTGCTCCTGCTCTGTCTGCTCATGATACTGTTCTCCAACCGCAATGTTATTCTGCAGCCCAAGAAGGTGGGGCAGAGCTTCTTCAGCGTGTTTCAGCTGTCCGTGCACGCGGTCGGCAACTGGTTCACGGACACCGTGACCTCCATTCGGGAGCTGAAACGCCTGCGCAGCGAGCTGGAAGATGCCCGGGACAGATTGATGGAGTACGAGCGGGTCTCCCGAAACCTTACTGAGCTGAGGCGGGAGAATGAGCAGCTCAGGGAACAACTCGGATTCGCTCAAAGTTTGCCCTTTCGCTACATCGCCGCTCAAGTGATCGCCCGGGACCCGAGCAATCAGTTTTCCACGATCACCGTCAACCGGGGCAGCATACACGGAATGCGGGAGGGCATGCCGGTGATCGCCTTTCAGGGCGGGCTGCGGGGACTCGTTGGACGGGTGGTCCTGGTCTCACTTGCCTCGTCGATAGTGCAGCCAATCACCGATCCCAGCTCCTACGTGGCAGCCCGGCTGCAGAGTTCCAGGTTCGACGGACTGGTTGCGGGCAGCCCGAGCGGGGCGGACACACTGACCATGAGCTACGTGAAGAAGCTGGCGGTGAACGAGGTGCAGTACGGAGAGCTGGTCATCAGTTCGGGGATGGGGCAGCTGTTCCCCGAAGGGATACATATCGGTCGGGTCAGGGAGATGACTGCCAAGGGCTATGAGGCTTCCCTGGAGCTGGAGGTCGAGCCTATAGTGGATTTTTCCCGATTGGAGTACGTCTATATCATCGACACGGAACAGAAATGAGTCGGGACCTAAAGGCTTTTCTCCTGTCCACGGGGTTGATTGCCCTGGCCGTGGTGCTGCAGAGCACCATGCTGCACTGGGTGGCCATTCGCGGTGTGATACCGGATCTGGGATTGATCATCCTCGTATTTGTAGCCATCCGCCGCGGCAGTATGACCGCACAGCTGAGCGGGTTCGCCGCAGGGGTGATCGAAGACCTGTTGAGTCTGTCTCCCCTCGGTTTCCATGCCTTGGTCCGCACGGTGGTGGGTTTTCTCTACGGTCTGACGGTAGGAAGCATCTTCGTGGATCCGATTCTCATGCCGGTGCTGCTGACGATCGTGGCGACTGCGTTCAAAGCCCTGATCTCATCGCTTCTGGTGAGCTTCCTGGCGATCCCCGCCGAGGGGTTCGGCGTGTTCACAGGTCCGCTTTGGATCGAGATGGGTTATAATGCAGTATTGGCGCCTTTCATCTTTGCCCTGCTCGGCCTGCTCAAAGTTCTCAAACCTCAGAACAAGGAATGGACATGACGAAGAACCGCGCCATCACCCTGGGAGTTTTAGTATCAGCGGTGTTCGTATTGATGGTCGGGCAGCTGTTCTACCTGCAGGTGATCCGAGGCTGGGAATTCAAACGGAGGGCCAGGGCCGTGGTTCGGCGGGAGCTTCCGATCCCGGCCCAGCGCGGGGAGATCTTCGACCGCCACTACGATTTTCCTCTGGTCGTCAACCAGGATTCCTTTGCCGTCGATCTGATTCCCGGAGAAGTAAGCCCTGAGAATCGCACGCAGCTGTTCGAAAGAATCGCCGAAGCCCTGGATATAACCGCGGAGGATATCGAGGCCAAGGTTCCCCCGAGGTTCTACCACCTCTATCAGCCCATCGAGCTGAAGGGGGGGGTGGGCTTCGAAACGATCGCCTACCTGGCCGAGCACCTGGCGGACTTCCCCGGCGTGACCTGGCACAACAAACCGATCCGCAACTATCTGGCCATGGATTCCCTGTCCCACGTGATCGGGTACGTGGGGGACATAAATCGTGAGGAAATCCAGGTCCTCTACAACCAGGGTTACAACTTCTCCGCTGTGCTGGGAAAGAGCGGGGTGGAGAAGCAGTACGATCTGCTGCTGCGGGGAAAAGACGGAAAGCGCTTCCGGACCGTGGACGTGCGGGAGAAGTATCTGAAGGGAAGATCCGAGGAGGATATTCCGCCGGAGGCCGGTAAGAATCTGGTCCTGACGATCGACAGAAGGGTTCAGCTTCTCTGCCAGAAAGCCCTGGGGCAGCGGCTCGGTTCTGTGGTGGTTCTCAAACCCTCCACAGGGGAGATCCTGGCCATGGTATCCTACCCCTACTACGACGCGAATCAGTTCTTCACCGAAAAGGCTGCTGAAGCGTTCACCCGGCTTTCCCTGGACCCGACCTTTCCCTTCATCAACCGGGCCATCCAGTCCTCCTATCCCCCGGCTTCGGCCTTCAAGGTGATCATGTCCACGGCACTGGTGGAGGAGGAGGTGTTCCCGATCACCCGCAAGATCACCTGCACCGGGGAGATATTCTACGGCGACAGGATATTTCACTGCCACAGCAAGGTCGGTCACGGAGCTCTTGAACTGTTCGGCGGTCTGGCCGAATCCTGCGACGTATACTTCTACACGGTCGGAGATGAGCTGGGGATCGAACGCATCGTGTACTACTCCCGGGAGTTCGGCTTGGGAGAGCCGAGCGGCATCGATCTGCCCGGAGAAGCCCCCGGTTTCCTGCCCACTCCGGAGTGGAAGCAGCGGACCCAGGCTATGATCTGGCTGGGCGGGGATACCTTGAACATCTCCATCGGCCAGGGTTATCTGCTGGTCACTCCCATCCAGATGGCCAACGTGATTGCCATGATCGTGAACGAGGGCCGGGTTTTCCGTCCCCACGTGCTCAAGGAGGTACGGGATCCGCAGACCGGGAATTTGATCGAGGAAATCGAGCCTGAGATCCTGCGGGTCAGCCCGGTCCGCCGGGAAACCTTCCAGACGGTTCAGAAAGCCATGCGCCTGGTGATCACCGAGGGTACGGCGAAGGTGGTGCTCACAACGGATGCTGTAGAGCTGGCCGGAAAGACCGGTACCGGGGAGGCCGGTTTCGAGGATCGCTGGCACTCCTGGTTCGCCGCCTACGCGCCTTTTGTCACGGACGATCCTGATGAACGAGTGGTGGTCGTGGTCATGGTGGAGGCGGAAAATGAATGGGAGTGGTGGGCACCCAAGGCGGCCAACGTGATCTTCCAGGGGATCTTCGCCGAACAGACCTACGAGGAGGCTGTGGAGACCTTGAGGCCCTGGTGGTACATCCAGCAGCAGCAAGCCCTGCGGGCCGCCGCAGCTTCGCAGCGGAGTGCTGGCGCGGACGCCACTTTCGAAGGCGCGGACGCCACCTTCGGTTCGGCTTCGGCCGAGCGGTCCTCCGCTGGCCCGGACGCCACTTTCGAAGGCGCACAGCTCAGCGGTATCGAGCCGGCGGTTGACACCACCGCCTACGAGGAGATCAGATGAAGCGGGTATCCCTGTTCGCCTTTGATTTCATCCTCCTCAGCGCAACCCTGATCCTGATGATCCTGGGCATCCTCTTTGTGTATTCAAGCGGGATGAGCTTCACCGGGATGCAGCTGTCCAACGAGTACGTGAAACAGCTGATCTGGGCCGGCACCGGGCTGCTGCTGATGGCCGGAGTGATCATGATCGACTATAACCGTCTGCGCCGCCTGTCCATCTACTTCTACGGTTTCATGATGCTGCTCCTGCTGATCACGCCCTTTATCGGCAGAGAGGTACACGGTGCCCGATCATGGATCGGGATCGGCGAGTTCGGAATCCAGCCGTCGGAGTTTGCCAAAATAGCCACGATCCTCTTTCTGGCCAGCTACCTGTCCGGCATCGGCAAGGGGGTGCGGGAGCTTCCCCGTTTCCTTCTCGGCTTGGCGATCGCGGTGCTGCCGATCGGTCTGATCCTCCTGCAGCCGGACATGGGCACCACCTTGGTGTACATCCCGATCTTCGTGTTCATGGCCTTTATCGCCGGCGCCAAACTGCGCCATATCCTCTTCCTGGTCGCGGCGGGGCTGCTGACGATCATCCTGGCGGTAGCACCCCCGTACGAGCAGTGGATCATAGGGCGGGAGGCGACCCTGCTTTCGGTGATCACCGACTTTCAAGTAGCCCGCTACTTCCTGGCCGCGCTTCTGCTGATCACGCTGCTTTCGGCCTGGGGTTTCTGGGGCTTCAAACGCAGGTATTTCTACTGGATCCTCTACATATCCTCCCTGCTCGCGATCTCAACCGCCGGTGCTCTGCTGGTCGTACGGGTTTTGAGAGAGTATCAGATCATGCGCTTTATCGTGTTCCTCAATCCCCGCATCGATCCCCAGGGAGCGGGATGGAATTTGATCCAGTCGGTTACCGCCGTGGGTTCCGGCGGCATCGCCGGCAAGGGATTTCTCCAGGGGACTCAGAGCCATTACCAGTTTCTTCCCCAGCAGAGCACGGATTTCATCTTTTCCATCCTGGCCGAAGAGTGGGGCTTTCTGGGCGGATTGCTCGTGTTCTGCCTGTTTCTGATTATCCTGCTCAGGGGAATCCGGATCCTGTATATCGCCCGGGACGAATACGCCTCCTGCGTCGCAGCGGGGATTGTGGCCATGTTCTTCTTCCATGTCATCGTGAACATCGGCATGGCCATGGGGATCATGCCGATAACAGGAATTCCGTTGTTCTTTCTCTCTTACGGCGGATCCTCCCTCTGGACCGGTCTGATCTGCGTCGGATTGCTGCTCAACGTCTATTTCAGGCGCTACGGCAGCTAAAAAAAACTTGGGAAACAAAGGGTTGAAATGCCGAGGGGAATAGATAGAGCGCAATGGATAATCCCCTTTTAGCGAACATCGAGACTTCCAGATCTCTGCCCACCCTGCCTCACATCCTGCTGCAGTTGATCGATATCTGCAACCAGGATGAAAAGGGGATCAGGGATCTGTCCAAGGTCATCAACAAGGATCCGTCGATCAGCGAGCGACTGCTCCGCCTGGTCAACTCCGCCTACTACAGCCTGAAACAGAAAATCACCTCCATTGACCAGGCGCTGCTGCTGCTGGGAATGGACGCGGTGAAAAACATCGCATTGAGCTCTTCGGTGTACCAGGTCTTCAACAGGCCCGGCAGAAAATCGGCCTTCAACCTCAAGATGTTCTGGTGGCATTCCCTGTCCTGTGCGTCCATAGCGCGCCGTCTGGCGATCCGCATCCAGTACCCCGCCCCGGATGAGGCTTTCCTGGCCGGACTGATGCACGATATCGGGAAAATCGTCCTGTGGAACAACTTCGAGCAGCAGTATGAAACCATCTTGAAAAACTCCTCCTACCGGACAGCCGATCTGCTGCGGGGGGAGCAGGAATTCGGGTTGGGTCATGCGGAGGCCGGAGCCTGGCTGATCCGCCGCTGGGACCTGCACTCCTTTATGCCTGACGCCGTGCTCTACCATCATGATCAACCGGATCGGATACTCCACGCCTCGCCGCTGGTGCAGATGGTGTACACGGCCAATCGACTCTGTCCGATCGCGGCCGAGGAGCGGGATGAGGGGATTTCCGTCAGTGAAAGGATCCTCGGCCTGAATCCGGCGGAACTGGAGGAACTGATCGGCCAGGCGGAGGAAGAGGTCCAGGGAATAGCCAGATCACTGGATATCGCGATCAGCACTCCGGAGGCGGAGCCTCAGGGTTTGGGTCCGCAGGACCGCAAGAAGTACGAGGAGCTTGCCGGCTGGGTTCGGGATATTTCCCTGCTCCAGAGCTTCTCCGAAGCCTACCTGGGAGCCGAAGATGCCAAAGGCATACTCCAGACAATCCGCCAGGGTTTTCAGCTGCTGTTGGACCTGCGCTCCCTGTTTTACTTCCAGTACCGCGGGGACAGCCTACTGGGTGTGGCCATGGGCAGCGAGGAGCAGGATGACGTGATCCGGGAGCTGACGATCCCGTTCCGGGAGGAGACCAGTCTGCTGGTGAAGGCCCTGATACAGCAGAGGATCCTGGATACCTTCGACAACGACCCGGTGCTCAGTATCCTGGATGAACAGCTGGTTCGGTTTCTCGGGGAAGAGGGCATGCTCTGCCTGCCCATGTGGGTGGGGGAGGACCGCCTGGGCGTATTGATCGGCGGACTCAAGCGCAACGAACGGGAATCTCTGCACTCCAAGCGCAAGCTCCTCACCATGTTTTTAAACCTTGCCTCTCTGGCACTGCATCGCTTTCAGGTGAAGGAGGCGCAGGCCGAGCGTATCCGGGAGGAGAGGATGTCCGCCACCTCCATTCTTGCCCGAAAGGTGGTGCACGAGGCGCACAATCCCCTGGGCATCATCAACAACTACCTCAGCATCCTTGCCGGCAAGCTCTCCGACAATGAGTCCGCCCAGGAAGATCTACGCATCGTGCGGGAGGAGATTCGGCGGGTTTCCCAGATAGTCGGGGAGCTGTCCAGCTTCTCTCAAGCCGTGCAGAGCGTCAAAGAACCCGTTGATATCAACGGGATTCTCCGGGACCTGGCCAGGATATCCCAGGAATCGCTGCGGCAGCGGTCTGGAATCGCCCTGGAGCTGAACCTGGACCAGAATATCCCGCTGATAAGCTCCGATTCCAACAAACTCAAACAGGTATTCATCAATCTGCTGAAGAACGCCGTAGAAGCCATGGGAAAGGGCGGAACCGTGGACTTCGAGACCCGTTACCGGGATGGGGAGCCGCCGAGTATAGAGGTCCTGATCCGGGATCAGGGCGGCGGGATTCCCGAAACCGTGCAGTCAACCCTGTTCGAACCCTACACCAGTTCCAAGGGGCACGGAGGTCTGGGTCTGTCCATCGTACACAGCGTGATCAAAGAGCTCGGCTGCAAGCTGAGTTATGAGACGGGAAAGGAGGGCACAACCTTCCTGGTTCAACTGCCCCTCTGAACCGAGAGGATCACGATCCGTTGCAGCTGGTTACCGCAGCCCTCATCGAAAAAGAAGGCAAAATCCTCCTCGCCCTGCGCAAGGCAGGCAAGCACATGGGCCGGAAGTGGGAGCTGCCCGGCGGCAAGGTGGATCCGGGAGAAGACCCAAGACAGGCCCTACGCCGTGAATTGGAGGAGGAGTTCAGCATCGATGCACGGATCGGGGAATGCCTGGGCTCCGCCCGCTTCAAGGAGAACCGCCTGGATCTCGAGATCCTCCTCTTCCGGATCACCCGCATTGCAGGCGCCTTTGTGCTCCGGGAGCATGAGGCCATCCGCTGGGTAGAGCCTCGGAAGGTCGAAGCCTACGATCTTGTCGATTCGGATCGCAAGCTTTTTCGGAAGCTGAGAAAGACGTTGACCTGAATATTTCATAGTACTATACTTATGTTTAGTACTATGGAGCAAAACTCTTCCTACACACCCCTTCACGTAGGTTCCTGCTACTCCTTCGGCTTCGGGGTAATCACGCCGGAACGCATCTGCCGCGAGGCGAAAGCTCGGGGGCACCGTGCCGTTGGAATGGTGGACCGGCACAACTTCTACGGGATGGTTCGTTTTCTCCGTGCCGCCGAGCGGGAGGGAATCAAGCCGATTCTGGGGATGACCCTGCTGAGAGGAGGCAGGCCGGCCTGCACCGCCTACGTCCTGGACCGCCGGGGATTCGTCCGGCTGAATCGGATCATATCCCGCCCTCCGGACAGCGACCCGCTTCAGGATCTGGCCGGCGGCGGCTGGGAGGGTCTGGCCGTGGCGAGTGAGGATGCGGCGGTGCTGAGCTCCCTGCTGAGGGCCGGGAGGCGGGGCCTGTACGCCCGGCTGACCTACGGCCTTCCTTTCCAGGAGCATCTGGTTTTTGCCCGCCGCAGCGCCCTGCCCGTGCTGGCGGTGAACCAGGCCCTGTACTGCGACCCCGGGGAGGTCCGGACGGGGGAGCTGCTGCGTTCGATCTCCAGGCGCTGCAGCCTGGAACAGCTTCCCCCGGATTCGAGGATCCCGTCCGAAGCTCGCCTGGCTGGCAGTGCACAGATGGAGCGGTTCTTCTCCGCGGTGCCGGAGGCTCTGGAAAATGCCCGGGCTCTGGCCGAGGAGGCCTGCTGTGACGGTCTGCTGCCCGAACAGTACGTGTTCCCCCGCTATCGAAACTTGAGCGAGGAGCAGTCCTGCCGGCTGCTCCGCAGACTCTGCATCAGCGCCGCCGGTCGCCGGTACGGGGCAGTGCCTGCCTGCCCGCAGCCCGCGACCGGCAGCCCCTGGGCAGGCGCCTGCACCGGGAAGCCGGTCTGGCAGGCGCGGCTGGAGCACGAGCTGCGGGTGATCCGCAGCCGCGGTTTTGCCGGCTACTTCCTGGTGGTGCGGGAGATCCTGGGCAGCTGTTCCCGCACCTGCGGGCGGGGAAGCGCCGCGGCCAGCCTGGTGAGCTACCTGCTGGGGATCACCCATGTGGATCCCCTGCGCTACAACCTGGACTTCGATAGATTTCTCAACGAACAACGGGTCGAGCCTCCGGATATCGACCTGGATTTTCCCTGGGACGAGCGGGATGCCGTGCTGCGTCGGGTCTTCGGCCGCTACCGGGGCAGGGTGGCCATGGTGGCGGATCACGTCACCTTCGGTCCCCGTTCGGCCATGCGGGAGGCGGCCAAAGCTTTCGGCCTTCCTGAGGGGGAGATCGAAACGATGGTGCGATTCTACAGCTACGGTGAGACCGAACGCATTCCGCAGTACCTGCTGAGCGCCGCTCAGGCCGTGCGCGGCCTTCCCCGCCACCTGGGTACCCACTGCGGCGGGGTGGTGATCACCCCTCAGCCGATCAGCAACTACACTCCGGTTCACAACTCGCCGCTGGGGTACCCGGTCATGGCCTGGGACCGGGACAGCGCGGCCTGCGCCCGCCTGGTGAAGATCGATCTGCTGGGCAACCGCTCGCTGGCCGTGCTGCGGGATGTGGCCCGGATGGCCGGCAGCCGGAGGACCCGGCCGCCTCAGGCCGGGCCCCCGGATCCTCTTGCGGACGAGCCGACCCGGCGGATGATCGCCCGGGGGGACACCCTGGGGCTGTTCTACGTGGAATCCCCGGCGTGCCGCCAGCTTCTGCGCAAGATGGGGCGGGGGGATTTCGAGCATCTGGTCCTGGCCGGTTCGATCATCCGCCCGGCGGCCAACGCAACGGTCAGGCGCTTCCTGCAGCGCCTTCACGGGGCGCCGTACCGCTGTCCCACGCCGGTTCTGGAACAGAGCTACGGCCTGATGGTCTACCAGGAGGACATAGCCCGGGTTACAGGGGCCACCGCCTCCTTCGGCCCCGCCCTGGCGGACCGGCTGCGCCGTACCCTGGCAGGCAACAACGGTTCGGCTGGCCTGGAGGCCTACCGGCGCCTGTTCTTCAACCGGGGCAGCACAAACGGAACCCCCCGAGCTGTGCTGGAGGAGCTCTGGGAGATGATCTGCTCGTTTCGCGGCTATTCCTTCTGCAAGGCCCACAGCGCCTCCTACGCGCTGGTCGCCTGCAGGCTCGCCTATCTCAAGCGGCACTTTCCCCTGCAGTTCTTCCTGTCGGTGATCAACAACGGCGGCGGCTACTACTGCCGTCAGACCTACCTCAACGAATGCCGCCGCCTGGGGATCTCCCTCCTGCTTCCAGACGTCAACCGCAGCCTGGTCCCCTACACGGTCGAAGACTGCAGCATACGGGTGGGGTTATGTCAGCTGCGCTCGCTCAACCGCCGCTTTTTGCAGCGGCTGCTGAGCGAACGCCGGCGGGCAGGTCCGTTTACCGACCCGGTCGATTTTTTCCGCCGGCTCCAGCCGGGTCTGCAGGAAATCCGGATCCTGGTGCGCTCAGGAGCGCTTGACGGCATCGCCGCCGGGTCGGCGCGGCCCCGCCTGCTGTGGAGCTATCTGCGCAGGGGCTCGGGGGAGGGGCAGCTGTTCGCTGAGCAGACACCGTCCCCAGCCGACTATCCGGAGGATCTGAAGCTGCTCGACGAGCTGCGCACCCTGGGGCTGATGATATCCAGGCATCCGGTCTCCCTGTTCCGCTCCAGGGCGCGGGAGCGGGCCCGGGAGCTCGGGTTTCCCCCTCTGATCCGTTCCACCGATCTGCCCCGCCGTCTGGGGCGGGAGGTCAGCCTGGTCGGGCTGGTGGCCAGCGGAAAAGAAGTCCCGGCCCGCGGCAGGACCATGGTTTACATCACCCTGGATGATGAGTTCTCCCTGTTCGAAGCCGTGCTTTTTCCCGGCGTGTTCGCCCGCTTCCGTCACAGCATCGACGGGGGAGGGGTGCTGCTGCTGTGCGGCAAGGCCGAGCAGGAGATGGGGGCCCTCTGGGTTACGGTACGGAGTGTCTCGCGCCTGTATTAGCTTGACACCGGCGGCCGGTACAAGTATTTTTGCAGGAGCTTTCGGCGGTTTTGCTTATGGAGAGTGTGCTGTCTGACTGCGGATCGGCTGCAACAAAAACGCGAGGTGAATCTGGGTAATGTCTGAGAAGGATCGTATCTATCTTTTTCATATCTTCCGCAAGGACGGTACCTCCCTGTTCCTCACCCCCTTCAGCAGCCCGGAGAAGCTGGTGAGCGCTCTGGAGCACAGCGAAGTCGAGGGGCGCTACGGTATGGAGCCCAGGGTCGAAGCCCTGACCATGTTCCGCAATGAGCTGTACAGACAGATCGAAGCGGGAGTCAAGAACTGGCTCAGCGACGCCCGCTTTGTGCCCAAGTTCCTGATCACCGCCGCGGTCTTCGTGGTCGTCTATTTCCTCATGTCCTTCGTGGTCCCGGACCCCATCCCCGTCATTGACGAGATTGCCATCGGTCTGGCGGCAGCCGTGGCCGCCTTCCTGCTGCTGGGCCGCAGGGACATGAACTCCAAAGCGGCGACCAAGAAACGCCTCGATCTGCGGGTGATCGTCGACCGGATTACCTTCAGGGAAAGCGCTTTCGTGAAGCAGGTGGAAGAAGCCCTGCATCGTAACGAGACCGGCGGCATGGAGGAGGTGGTCAGGCAGATCGTGGAACCGGTTCGGCAGGAGCTCGGGCCGGAGGTGCGGGAGGAGGCCATTCAGTTTGTGCGGGCTATGGAGAGCAGGTTCAACTTCAAGAAGCTGCAGCGGGAGGAGCGGCTGCTCAAGCGGGGTATGGGGCGAACTCCGGGTGAACTGAACAAGGGTTTCACCCGGCTGGCGGAATCGAAGAAGTTCGACTTCCCCCTGTACGCCGTGTACAAGAGCTTCAAGAAAACGGTGGCCAATCAAAAAGAAAAGTAACAGCCGGGGGAAGTGAGAGCCGCTTCAGGCGAAGATGGCGCTTTCCGCGGCTCGTTTTTTCAGGTAATGGGACAGCAGGGCCAGCCCCACGGCCATGTTTTCGTTCCGGATTGTCACATCCGCCGGAGCGCTCAGCTGGGTTGGAGCGAAGTTCCAGATCGCCTTGATCTCCTGCTCTACAACCAGGTTGCACACGCCCTGAGCCGCTTCTTTGGGTACGGTTATGATCGCGATTCCCACATCGAAGTCCTGCACGACCTTATCCAGTCCGCCCAGCGGCTGTACGGTAAAAACGCCGATCCTCTGATCGGCTTTCGCCGGATCGTTGTCGAACACGGCGACCAGATTCAGTCCGTACTCGCTCAAGCCGGGATACTCGATCAGGGCGGATCCCAGCTTGCCCGCTCCGATCAGGATGGCGGTGTTCTGCGTGTTGATGCCGAGGAAATCCCCGATAGCCTGTTTCAGACCTGAAACCGAATATCCGGATTTGGGTTTTCCCTTGTAGCCGATCACCGAGACGTCTTTGCGCACCTGGGTGTCATCCACGTGGAAGAAGTGCGCCAGATATTTGGAGCTGACGAAGCGCTCGCCCTTCTGCTCCAGATCCGAAAGAATCTGATGGTAGTAGGGGATACGCCGCAGGGTCTGCACGGGAATCGTCGATTTCGGTTTTTTGGATGTGTCTTCCAAGGTGATCAACCGTAGTTAATCGCTACGATAAAGTCAATCGCTGATCGTCAGCTGCTCTTCCATCTCCGTCTGCTGCTCGAGGGCTTTTTTTGCAGTTTCGATGTTGGCCAGGGCCGGAGCATAGGTAGGATCGATCTCCAGCACCTCTTCCCACCTTCGGATCGCCCCACCAAAGTCGCCCTGGGCATAGAGCTCCAGGCCTTCGAAATAAAGCCCGTCGAGCTCTCTCTGCGCGTTCCCGCGGCCCTTGTCGCCCAGATTGAGGGTGGCCTGCAGGCTGAACTTGTCCAGCGGATCGACCCGGCCGCTAAGATCGAGGTTGTAATTCAGGACGAAGCTGACCTTCTCCAGGTCGATGCTGCTGCCCAGGCTGATTTTTGGATTGTCCGCTTTCCAGCGAAAACCGGTCTGGATGCTGAGGAAGTTGGTGACCATGACGTTGAAGCCCGTGGCCATGGACCAGGTTTCCGCGGGGGCTTCCTGCGGGAAGAAGCTGAAGGGAAGGTTGAAATCGACGGCCCAGGTGAGCGGACGGATCGGCGCCCAGGCGAATCCCACGGCAGCGAGGGTGGGAAGCGGGTCTCCGAGAGCCGGCAGCCCGATGTTCTTCACCACTGCACCCACAGAAAAATTCTTGCTCCTGGAGATGTGGAATTTCAGGAAGTTGAAACGGGTAAGCAGGCCCAGATCCACCATGGCGGTCAGCGCCGACTGATCCGGATAGAAGGCATTCGGGATGTTGCGGTACGCCGTTTTGAGGTTCGCCCCCAAGCCCAGTCCGTAGAAGTTGAAATCCGAGAAGAAGTTGTAGGACACGTTGAAGGTGGCCACGGTCTCGGAGATATAGCCGCGGTTTTCCCGGTCGCCCCACTCGTTGTACTCGGTAAAGGGAACGTAGAGGAACTTGCCCCCGACACCGAAGCCCAGATCGTCGTAGCGAACCGTGTAGACAACCCCCTCGAGATTGGAATCCGCGATCCAGCTGTGGTGGTAGAAGGACAGCTCCGTTATGTCCAGGGAGGAGCTGGCCGAGGGATTGGCCTCGAGAAATCCGGAATCCAGAGCCACGGCGGTGTAGGCCGTGCCCATGCCCTCGTATTTGCCTCCCATGGGAATCAGCAGGGTGGGGAAGGCGGTCAACCCGGTGTTGGGGTCGGCGAATCCGGAAAACAGCTCGCCGAGGTTGTAGTAGAAGTCGGAGAAATCGGCAAACAGCGGCGCCACCAGGAGTAAGAGTACTGTTACCAGCAGCAGAGTCCTCTTCATCTATAGAGAATATACCTCCAATTCAGCCAACTTTCCAGGTTGAACGACAACCGTCCTCATCAGTTTATCTATCGGTCGATTCGACATTTCGCTGTACGTAGCAGGCTGTTTTCCGTCGATAACAAAAGTACGAGGCCAGTCGGAACGGCTGTCTGAGGGCATCACAATCAACCGAAGCAGGTATAATCGAAGATTGTGATATAGATTATAGTAGTAGAGTAGATGTAAATAATCCTCAAAACTTTTTTGGGGGCAGAAACAGCGTTGTTTTCTCCTTCGGTACGGGTAAGAACCATACTCCCCGCTCTCATACTGTGTCTGGCATCAGCGGTCGGCGTGCAGGCCAAGGGCAGCGCAGAACGGGAGTCCCGTCAGCGTCTGGCCGAGGTCGAGCGGCTGATCGAGGAGAAACGCTACAATGATGCGGTGCGGCTGCTGTCCGAAGTGGTCCAGGAGGACCCGGACCGCTTCGACGCGGCGGAGGAGCTGATGCAGCAGGTCCGCGCCCGCCGGACCGAAATCGACCAGGCGTTCGCCCAGCTGAACCAGGCGATCCGGGACAGTGAGACGGAGCAGGTTGTCATGAGCCGAGTCGAGCGCGTGGAGGAGCTGAATCCCTATCCCAGCGCATCGGAGAAAGATCTGCTGGACAGACTGATGGCAACCGGCATAAAGGTTATCGCCCTCCAGCAAGAGTTTGATGAGCTTATGGCCGCAGCCAGGGCGCAGATCGAGGCCGGTGAGTTCCGGCAGGCCGTCTCCACCTACCTGGGCGGCTTCGAGATAGCGAGGGATGATTTCAACGATGCCGGGCACGGAAATATCATTATCAACTCCGTGTATACCGCTCTGGATAATCTGAGGCAGGCGATCCAGGCCTACGATACCCTTTCCGCAGCCCTGATAGCGGCAGGCGAGGTGTTCGGGGATGATCCGGGAACCCTTCCCGCTGAGGTCGATTCCGCAACCGCCGCCCTGCAGGCAATGGCCGGGTTCGTGGGAACGGTGGAGAGCTCCGGCACGACGTTCAGTGATCAGAGGCGGCAGATCCAGGAAACCTCTTCCGATGCTCTTGACTTCCTGTTCCTCGTTTATGCCAACCAGATTGTGTTCGGCCGCAAGATAGGCGACACGGAGGAACGCGATTCGGAAGGAATCGCCTACTCCCTGGACTCGATCTGGAGGCGGGAGCTGGACGGCCTGGAATCGCAGCTGCGGCAACCCGGCGATGCTGCTTATACGGCCGCGGTCGAGCGGATTCGGGCTGAATCCTATGAGTCGGCCCTTATCGAAATAAACTATGCCAGAAACATGTTCGAGGCGCTTCTGGAGCTTCGATCGGTATGGCCGCTGCGGGTCGAGCCGACACGACCATTCCCGACGGGTGAGGAAGGGCACGTAGCCTTTGCCGCCGCCCTGCCGGCCTTTCTCCGCACCCGGGAGTATCTGAAGGCGCTCCAGGACTACGAATCCCTCATTCAGACCAGTAGGCGGATCTCTGAGCTGGAGGAGAAGGACGTCGCGACCCTGACCTTCGAGCAGATCTACGCCGATCGGGATGAGCTGTCCGTGCTGCAGGAGGAAACCGAGAACCTGGCAGATGGCTGGCGGGAGCTGCTGTCCCGGTATCAGGCGGGCAGCGACCAGGGATTGGCTCTCGGCGATCATATAGTCCAGGCACGGGGGGTGCTTTCCGATTTCGAGGACACCCGGGAGACGGTTGCCGTTCTGAACAACCGCCTGCTCAGTCGGATTCTCATAGTAGAGGGAGCACAGCTGGAGGGACGCTTCCAGGAGTACGAAGAAGACTTCGAAAGAGCGGTAGAGGATCAGGAAGGTAAGGAGGTAACCCCCGAAACGATTTATGATCCGGAGACCGGAAACCCGATCGAATTACCGCCGCAGCTGGAGAAGTATCCAGCCCGGGCCAGGGATACCTATGAATCCCTTTCCGGAGATCTGGAGGAGCTCCTGGAGAGCGCGGAGATGATGCTTTCCGATGCCCTCAGAAACGAGGAATACTTGGAGCAGAACGATGAGCTTCAGGTCCATGTGCGTTCCCTCGATAGCCTGGTTGACCGCATCAAGACACGGCAGGAGGAGCTACCACCGAGGCTAGAGGACGCCCGACAGGCGGCTCTCCAGGCGGAGAGCTACAAGCGTCAGGGATCGACTCTCTATCAGCAGGCACTCTCACAGGCGAACAACCGTCTCTACGACCAGGCACTTGAAAATTTGCAGATCGCCAGCGAGGTTCTGGACACCTCCCTCGAGTTCCAGGAAGATCCCGACGTACGCAGCCTAAGCACGGACGTGCAGCGGCTTTCAAAGGAGATCAACGAAGGCCGCCTGGAAGAAGTTGTCGGGAACGTTCGCCGTCTTTTGGAGGAGGGAAAAAGCCTGTACACTCAGGGTGATTTTACCGGTGCGGTCGCCAAGCTCCAACAGGCCCAGACTGTGTGGAAGGGGGCATTCTCCACAGATAACGAAGAGGTGAGCTTGTGGCTGGGGCTGGTGAGAAGCGCGGTGGAAGCGACCTCGGGGCGGGAGATCACGGTGACGGATCCCCTGTACAAGGAGATGAGCCAGCTCTACAACCTGGCCTATGGGGATTACCAGAGATTACAGGAGCTGATTAGACAGGATCTGAGAGGCGAGGCAGATCTGGTTCGTAAGAGAGCGGAGGACCGCCTCGCCAAGATCCTGATACCCTTTCCCTACAACGCGAAGGCCCGGGTTCTGACGTTGCGCATACTGCAGCTCTGGGATCGAACCGCATTCACGGCAAGGGTAACGGAACTGTACAACAGTGCCCTTGCTCTCAGGGAAAACAGGCCCCAGGAAGCGTATGCCAATCTGAAGGACATCGAGCAGCTGCTGCCCAACTACCCCGGCCTACAGAGGGCGATCGCAGATCTGGAAATCAAACTCGGGTTTAGGCTGCCCCCGGCGGATCCAGTTGATGTCGCCCAGTCACAGGCGTTGTATAATCAAGCCCTGAACATATGGGGAAGCAGACAAAGAGAATTTTATTCTGACGCTTTGGAGCTTTTGGACAGAGCGATCCAATCGAACCCGGACAATCGGGAGGCCGGGGAGTTGAAAGACAGAATTCTCATCGCCATGGGAGAGGGTATCGAGTACGTTCCCGATGATGAAACCCGAAGGCTGCTGGCGGAAGCGCAGAAACTGGTCCGGGACCGTGACTATTTAGGGGCTGTAGGTATCCTCGAATATCTGCTGGAAAAACCGGCCAATCGCAGGAACCCGCAGATCCTGGATCTGTTGAAGCTGGCTCGGGCCAGAGCGGGGATATAGGGATGCGATTGTCTGCGAACGCCAAAGCGCCGATTATTATTCTCCTTCTGCTCCTGTTCGTAAACCTCTGCTCTCCGGTGGGTGCCCAAACCTACTATTGGGAAACCCCTCGTGCCCTGATACCTACGGCCGCCCGTTTCCCAACAGCCGCCTCCGGAGGCGGTTTGGTGGCATTGGTCTGGCAGGTCGTTGAAACTTATCCGCAGGGGGGAGGGCAGGTATACCTCTCCATCCAGACATCCCCGGATGTCCGCAGCTGGCAGCGCAACGACCGTTTTTTGGGTCCCATCATCTTCGAGGAGCAGGAGGTCCAGCTATACTCGGTAGCCATAGATCGTAATGGGATGATCTACCTTGCCGTAGCTGCCGGTGAAAATCGTACCGAGATATACCGCTCCGCCGATCAGGGGCAGAGCTTCACAATGCTGTCCACGATCGACGAGGGCACCGCCAGCCTGGCGCCCAACATCTTCCTCACCGACGGAGGAAATATCCTCCTTTTCGTAACACAGGAAAGAGGTGATTTCCTGTTCATCTCCTACTGCGTAAGCCGCAACGGAAGGGATTGGAGTGATTTTCAGCCTCTGGTAGAAGTCAGCCAGCTGCCTTTTAACGTACTCCCTTCTCACACCTCTCTCAACGGTCGGGAATATGTGGTCTTTCAGGCCTGGCCCAGTGTCTCAGGGGAAGAACGTAACTACCAGCTGTACCTGGTCTCCAGCACCGACGGCGGCTACACCTGGAGCTCTGCCTCCCGGCTGTTGCTTTCGCAGAACATCCCGGGGGAGGAGTTCTCCGCCGACGCCTACTCGAATCAGCGACCCAACCTGAAAACCGGGGACGGCATCCTGATGCTGGCCTGGGAACGCCAAAGGGGCGTCGGCGTTCCGCAGATCTGCTTTGCCACGATCCGGCCGGATGGTACGGTGGAGGAAGCGGAGACTGTCACCGAAGGTGAGGGGGCCGCCCGTTTTCCCCGCATCATTCGCAACCGCGGCAGGGTCCTGTTGTTCTGGTTCGACAGCCGTCAGGGAGATAATCACATCTTCTTCGCCTACAAGCGGGGAGCCCTGTGGCAGGAAAGGGACCTGAGTGACATCGACGGATCCTCGCTTTTCCCTTACCCCATAGAGCTGGACGAACAGCTGTTCGTTTTCTGGGAAAACAGGGTTGGAGAGACATACAGGGTTATGTTTCTCCAGCCGGACCAAACCGTGAATGCCCCCTCGGTAAGACCGCTGAACTTCGATCCGGAGAAGCCCTCCCGTGAGAGCACGGTAGAACTCGGGTGGACCGTTCCTTCCGATCCTTCCGGGATCGCCGGGGTCGGGTACCTGTGGACGCAGGACAGAGGCGCACCCCTGGAACGGGAACTGCGTGCCCTGTCAGACACCACATCCGTGCAGTTGACCGCCGACGAGGACGGTCCGTGGTACTTCCGAATATCGGCCCAGGACTATGCGGGGAACTGGTCTGAACCGGTGTCGGTTATGTTCACCCGGGATACCCAGCCGCCTGCAACTCCTGTGATCAGCCGGCCGGAGACCGACGAAGAGGGTTATCTGAGCTCCAACACCTTCCTCATCCGCTGGCAACAGCCCTCGAGCACCGAAGAGTTCAGCGGCTACTCGTACTCGATGATCTACCTCGGTTCCGCGGACCAGGAGGATGTAGAGGTCGAACCCCGTCTGCCACCACGGCCCCTGACCGCATCCCCGGAATCTCCGGCCTACAGCAACCTGGACAACGGGCTGTGGGCGTTCGCCGTGGCCTCTGTGGACGAGGCCGGGAACACCAGCGAACCGGCCACGCTGCTGATGAGACTGAACAAGTATATTCCCGTCACCTTCATCAGCTCCGTGAACGCCACGAGAGATCCCTTCGGGGTGCTTTCGGTGAGCATCGCAGGCCGCGGATTCACCGAAGGGGGGATAGTGCAGAGCGTGATCCTGGACCGCGACGGCCGTCCGCCCTACGACTACGTCTATCCCCGCGACCAGGGATTGTTCGAGGTGGTCAGCGATCGCTTGATCCGGGGCCTCAACATAGTGGATATCGAGGAGGGCTTGTACGCTGTCGGTGTGGTGCATCCGAGCCGGGGAAGCGCCTTCACCGCACCTACGCTGTTTTTAGAGAGTCCCGGGACCGTGAAGTTCGGGGATTTTTCCTTCGAATACAGACGCTACTGGCGGAGCATGCGCCGCTTCAGCTACACCCTGAGCTCGGGCAACCTGATCCTGTATCTGATCATGGGCTTTCTGGTCTTACTGTTGGTGGTCTCCGTCCGGAAGCTGGCCGGAGTGGTCCAGGAGGGGCGGATGCTGCGTGCCGAGGTGCTGGACGTGGTAAGCGGCAAGGTTTCGGTTATTGATAAGGAAATTTTTATGAAAAAGACGGAGAGAAGAGGTGTCAGTCTGCGCCTCAAGTTCACAATTCTGATCATGATTCTGGTGCTGATCACCGTTTTGATGGTTTCCATCCCTCTGGGGATCTTCATGATCAATCGTCAGAAACAAAATCTGACCCAGGCCCTGCGTCAGCGGGCCGATGACCTGACGGGCGGCGTGGCTCGAAGCGCAGAGAACTTCCTGGTGGAGCAAGACGAGTTTCAGTTGGATGTGCTGACCGACCAGATCGAAGCGATAGAGGAGTTCCAGTATCTGACCATTACAGGTAAGGGAAGGGATGATTCCGGCAACTTCGACTACATCTGGGCCAGCAACGATCCTCAAATCAACTCCAAAATTCGGACCGGAAACTTTGATCTGGATCAGAGGGGGACTGTCCGGATCCAGGACGACCTCTCGGCAATCATCGAGCAGCTGGCCGATCAGGTGAACATGCAGGCCAGGCAGCGGGTGGGGGACCTGGCTGCCGAGATCAACGCGTTGTCGGCGGAAGTGCGGGAACAGAATTTGCTCCAGAGACAGAGGACCGATCCCGCGGCTGCGGAAAGGTTCGAGGAGATTCGGCAGGAGATCCAAAACCGGAACCAACAGATCTTCTCTGAGCTGCAAAGCATCGGCTCGGTCACCGGAAGCGCTCCGCCCTTCGATCCGCAGGATCTACTGCCCTTTTACACCTTCTACAGGCCCATCGTGTACCGGGTGCAGGACGAGGATGTGTACTTCCGCGGGGCGGTGCGGGTAGGGGTCTCCACCGAGCAGATACAGATTGAGCTGGCCGCCTCCACGAGGAATCTCATCATCCGAACCGGGTTAATCGCCCTGATTGCCGCGGGCTTAGGGCTGCTTGGGGCGATCCTCATGGCCTCTCTCACGGTAAATCCGATCAAGAAGCTGGCCGTGGCCGTGGAAAAGATCCGGGATACAGAGGACAAGGAGGAGCTGAGGGACCATGTGATCGACGTACGATCCAGGGACGAGATAGGGGATCTGGCCACAACTGTAAATGAGATGATCCAGGAGCTGGTCAAAGCCGCGATAGCAGCCAAGGACCTTACGGTAGGCAAGGGAATACAGAAGAGATTCATTCCTCTAGACCAAGATCCCGCCGATCCTCAAGGGGGGAAGGGGAACACAGGTGGGGAGAAGACCGACCAAATAGAGTTCTTCGGTTTTTATGAGGGGGCCAAAGAAGTATCCGGTGACTATTTTGACTACCTCAAGCTGTCGGACAGGTACTACGCGGTAATCAAATCCGACGTGTCCGGCAAGGCGGTGCCGGCGGCTCTTATCATGGTTCAAGTAGCGACGATTTTTTCCTCGTATTTCAGGGATTGGACGCCACAATCACCGGGACTGAAAATCGACGATCTCGCCTACCGCATCAATGACATGCTGGAGGAGAGAGGATTCAAAGGACGGTTTGCCACCCTCACTATCGCCATTATCGATGTTCAGACGGGTAAAAGCTTCTTTGTCCACGCAGGCGATAAAGAACAGCACATCTTTCGGGCAGCTGCAAAGAAAATGGAGAAAATCGAGCTTCCCGATGCGCCGGCGGCCGGGGTATTCTCCTCGGAGATTATACCGGAGGGCTCGCGCTTCAGGATAGTACAGCAGCAGCTGCAAACGAACGATACGCTGTTTCTGTTCACAGATGGTGTTGAGGAATCCCACAGGGTGCTGCGGGACAGTCATTTTAACGCCCTCGAATATAGTGAAGATATCGACGTCGAAGCGGAAAAGGCACACCAAGCCAGAAAGGCACCCGAGGGGACTGATAAGAGTAACATTCCAACGGTGAGCGAGTACAATGGACTCGCCGTGGAGCAGATGACACAGGAACGAGTGTATGCGATCATCAACGCCGTTATGAACAGGGAGTCATACAGTCTCGAGAAGTGGCACAATCCAATTGCCGGTGAGGAGCTTCTATTTGATTTTTCCGATTGTGACGGCAGTATAGAAGATGCAATACTGGCTATCGTTGCCGTGGACAAGGTCTTCCGCATCAATCCCGATCCTTCGGCTACGGAGGCGGATCACGTGGATGTAGACAAGAATATAGGCGCCTTCTTAAAAAAGCACTTCAATCAGTACGAGAGCTACTTCCACACGGCAGTCCCCAGTGATGAGGAGCGTTCCCATGTGACCTACAGCCACCTGAAGGAGGATGAACAGTACGACGACCTCACGATCCTGGCGATCCGCAAGAAGTAGCTTTTTTCCGATGTACGGAATGCAGGCCGGCTCCGAAGATTAACCTATAACCTGTTGGAGAGTCAGATGAAACTCACTTTTTTGGTAGGAGCGTTCTTTGCCGCAACGGCAGGCCTGCTGTGGGGCCAGAGCTTCACGGTCGTGATCCAGAACGCCGACGAGGAGAGCTTCCACTACGTGCTCGACCCGCCGGAGCTGACCGCCTTCGAAACCGCTACCAGCATCTTCGAGAACGTGGTCTTCGACTACTTTGTCCAGGCGCCGGTTGAGGGTGAGGAGTTTACCGGCTTCAACGACCTGGCTCCCGGTGAATCGGTGGTCCTCGAGCAGCTGGCCGAAGGCAAACATCTATTGGTGGGATTTTTCGTGATCCCCGGGCAGATGGGGTTCCCCGTGCGGGTGATCACCCTGCAGGCCGGGGGCGGTCTGGATGAACGCACCTATCGGATCTACAGTGAGCCCGCCCTGATCACCGCCCGCGCCGGTCGGGGGCGGATCAGCGAGTATGCCCCGATTCCGCCGCAGCCTGTTGCCCGGGCTGTGGAAAGCGCCGAGGCCGGTGCCCGGCCTGTCGAGTCCGCCGTCGCCACAGCCTCCGAAGGCACCGAGGCCGGTGCCAGGCCAGCTGAGTCTGATGCCCCTGCGAGTCCCCGCGTTGCAGCGAGTCCTCCGACTGCGGCCCCCGCCGCACCGGCTCCCGCAGCTTCGACCGAGCAGCGGGGATTCTTCCGTTTCCGGATAGACAACCAGTACGAGGATTGGGAGGCCATCCCCACCTTCCTGTCCTTTCCCGCGGATCGAAGCCTTCCCAGCTTCACCCGGGAGCAGTACGGCGGGGAGTTCGAAGTACTGCCCATCGACAAATCCCGGCACTGGGGCTCTCAAGGCACATCCATCAACGAGATCAAGGTGGTGAACAATCTCGACGCCGTGTACGTGTATATCTCCACGCACACCGCCCTCTCCCCCAACGTTTCCGTGTTCCTCTACTTCCACACGGAGCAGAACCTCAGGCGCACCGGTGCCACGAACCGCTTCACCCTGGAGCTGCTTCCGGCAAAGGCGGAAGAACCGGGTTTGGTCATACTGTGGGAAAAGGAGAGGAAGCCGATGATCGTCGGCACCCTGGCCTCGGGAAGCTTCTTCATGGAGGCCAGGATCGACAAGGACCTGCTCTACGACATACAGACAGCCAAACCGGAGGTCACCTTCTTCGACCTGACGACGAGCTGCTACGATCGCCAGGAGCTGGCCTACGAGGAGTTCTACATCGCCTCCATCCCTCTGGCCGGCATCCCTACTGAGCAGACGCTCTACTAACGGCGGGCACTTCTATACCGGAGGTCCCTACAGGTTGAAGCGGATGGTCAGCACGTCCCCGTCCTGGACCTGATACTCCTTGCCCTCCAGGCGCATCTGGCCGTGTTTGCGGGCTTCGGCGAATCCCCCGGCGGCCAGAAGCTGATCGCAGGGGATGACCTCTGCGCGGATGAACCCCTTTTCCATATCCGAGTGGACCTTCCCGGCCGCTTGCAGGGCACTGGCCCCTCGAGGGATGCTCCAGGCCCGCACCTCCTGATCCCCCACGGTGAGAAAGCTGATCAGATCCAGCCGGGAGCACAGCGCCCTGAGGAAGCGATCCCTGGCCGGGTCCTGAAGCCCCAGGTCCGCCAGGAACTCCCTCTGGTCCTCCGCCGAGAGCTGGGAGATCTCCATCTCCTGAAGTCCCCGGATGGGGAATACATCGATCCCCAGCTCGGCTGCCCGACCGGCAGCCGCCGCGGTGTCGCCCGAGCGTTCTCCCGTGTTGAGGATTCCGATCACCGGTTTCGAGGTAAGGAACTGGAATCCCGCCAGCAGCTGGCGCTCCTCTTCGTGGATCAGATCCGCCCCGATGGCGCCTCCCTCCTCCAGGCGGGCGGCGATTTTGGTCAGGATGAGGTGCTCACGGTCCCCTTTCTTTCCTTCCTTCTCTAAGCGTTCCAGCCGCTTTTCCGTGATCTCGTAGTCGCTGAAGACCATGGAATCCAGCAGCTTGTTCAGATCCCTCAGCGGGTCGATCTCCCCAAGAGGATGAGCCAACGCTTCGTCGACGAAAGCCCGCAGCACGACGGCCACCGCGTCGCTTGTTCGCAGTTCTCCGAGGGTCGCGGCGGCTATTCCCCCCTGGCCGCTGAATTGCAGGGGCAGGTCTTTGATCAGCACGCTGGCCTGGACCTGTTTCTTCTTTCCGAACAGCTGCGCCAGCCGTGCAACCCGGGGGTCGGGGACAGCCACCTCGGCCAGATGGACCTGCTGGTAGCCTCCGGCCTGCTGTCCGGACAGGGCGTTGAAGATAGTGGTCTTGCCGCAGAAGGGCAATCCGATCAGACAGGTCTCCATGGTTCTTTATAGCAGGAAGGTGTCGCTTCAGTCCATTGTCTTTTTTCCCGGGGCGGGGTATCAATGTTGGAGATGAAGCTCCGTTATTTCTGCGATCTGTGCGGCACAGAGGTGCCAAAAAATACGGTCCGCTGTCCCAGCTGCGGCCGGTACTTCACAGCCATCCAGTGCCCCCGCTGCGGCTTCCGGGGAGAGGAGAAGGACTTCGCCCAGGGCTGTCCCAAGTGCGGCTACATGAAGATCTCCCGTCCCTCCAGTGCCGGAAGTGCTGGCAGAAGCACCCGGGCGTCGGGACGGAACAGGGACCGCAGGCGCCGGAAAAAAACGGTATCGCCGCGGCCGGGCGGCTTTCCGGTCATTCAGGAGCCCCCAATGGCCCCGGCGCCGGTTGGGGTATACCGCCTGATCGGGATAATCCTGGCCATGATTTTGGTCGCTCTGGTGGTGATCCTTTTCGTGCGCTGAACCTGGGCCGTCCGCTCCGCTGGGCGCGCCCCGCTGAGCGCTGGCCACCCGCGCCGCTGGGCGCGCCTAGCTTGAATCCCCCTACTGACTTGAAGTCCCCTAGTTGAGGATGCCCAGTCCCACCCCTCCGAACAGATAGTAGTTCTCAGCGTCTGTAAACTCCCCGGCCACCGAGGCGGAGAGAAACAGCTGGGTTTTGGGGATCATCCAGTGCGCCTCCAGCGCGGTCTGGAAGGGAACGTCTACACCGAGGCCCTGGTCGAAGCGGAGGCTGCGCACGGAGATGGAAGTACCCACCGACAGGGTCGAAAAATCCAGAAGCATCCCGAAACGGCCGTAGATCCAGCCGTAGGCGGCGGGAGCGGGGGGATCAGAACCGACCGCTTCCCAGGACAGGATCACCTCCGGGGAGAACACGAGCGACAGCGGGCCCAGGTGCACTCCGCCGGGTGCGCCCACGGACAGGCCCGTGAAGTTGGCCAGAGTGTCGTTGTGGGTGTTCTGATAGGTGAACTTGACCTGGGCGGCGCTGCTTAGATCGAAGGTCCTCGACGGTCTCAGCAGGGAAGCCTTGAAGGCGGAGCTGACGAACCAGGGAAGAACAAAGGTCTCCTCTTCGTAGCCTATAATCCCGCCGACGGAGGTGTCCAGCTCGAAGCGATTGAGCGGACCTGTACCCAGGCGCATCCCCAGATTTACCGGAACCCGGAGGACGGACCCGCTTCCCCTGCCGCTGGCGTGGGTGAGTACCAGGGAAGACACCTGCACGCTGCCCCGGGGCAGGACGTCGGCGGTAGGGGCGTAGAGCAGGCCGGCGCTCCCGCTCCACAGGCTGCGGAAACGAAGGACGATCGAGCTGTCGATCAGCACGCCGAGTTCCGCCGAGTCCTGCTCCCCGGCCTGTTCCCCGGAACCCTCGATGCGCACCGTGTAGCTGCCGTCGGGCAGGGGAGTCCCGTCCGCAGCGCGGCCGTCCCACTCGAAGCTCTGATTCCAGGTGTCGAAGCGGCCCAGCTCCTGTGAGAACACGGTCCGCCCCCCCGGGTCGCTTATGACGGCCCGGCCTCGCCCGTAGCTGCTGACCCGGAAGCGGATCCGGGCCGAACCCAGCAAACCGGCGTTGCGGGGATTGAAGACTGTGCGATTGGACTGCAGTCCGGAAATGTCGAATGGCGCTTCTTTGAGGGCCACGGAAAGCTCGGTCACCTTGCGCTCGTAGATCTCTACGGCAACACTCTGTTCCTGATATCCGAAGGCCCGCACCCGGATCGTGCGACGGCCGACGGCCAGTTCGTACAGCCTGTCGGCGGGAACCCACTGAGATTCATAGCTGATTTCCGCATCGGGCGGGAAGGTTTCTATTTTCAGGAATCCCGTGATCTCCTCCAGGTCGATGTAGAAGGATTCGTAGTCTCCGGAATAGATGATCCAGATGCTTTCACTGTAGTAGCCGTACTTCTTGATGGTGATCGTGTAGCGTCCCGGGTCGATATCGTCGAGCCGCAGGGGTGTGATGCCCATATAGCGGTTGTCCAGGTACACATGGGCGCCGGAGGGGGTGGACCTGATCCTGAGACCGGCATCTTCCTCTTCCGAGACCAGGGTGCCGTAAAAAGATCCATCGCCGTTGTCATAATCCGGTGATTCTGTGCTGCTGCCCCTGGCGGTTTCCTCCCTCTCTCTGCCCGCCGTATCCTCAGAGAGGGTTGCGCTGGTTGTGGAGCAGGCCAGCATAACCAAAAGGATGAACAATCCCACGAAAAATGAACACACCCGCTTCATGATACCAATGTAGCGCACCTGTTTCGGGGATTGCAACGTGGGGCCGGACTTTTTTTGCGCCGGAAAGAGCCGATAAAGTAAGTGACGAGAACATGTTCCGTAACTTTGTTGTCTTCCGGGCAGCCCGAAGCTTCTACCGCACTGTTCGCCGGGAAAACCTGCCCAAACTCGTGCTGTTTGTCTCGCTGCTGGTTATCCTGGGAGGGGTGCTCGTCTTCGTTGTTGAAACCGGAAGAAACGAGGGCATGTTCGGGCGGCTGTTCGACTCGATCTGGTGGGCTTTCGTCACCATCACCACGGTGGGCTACGGAGACAGCTACCCGGTCACAACCCTGGGAAGGGTTCTGGCGATCGTGCTGATGCTGATGGGGATATTGACGATCTCCACGCTTTCCGGGACAATCGCCAGCATTTTCGTGGACCGGAAGATCAGGGAGGGTAAAGGTTTGCAGGATATCACCACCCGTTCCCACGCCGTGTTGTGCGGCTGGAATGTCAACGCAGAGCGTATTCTAGAAGGCTTGAGCCACCTGCCCGGGAGTCGGGCCGTGGTCCTGGCCAATGAGATGGATCCGGAGGAGTTCCAGACCCTGAACACCCGCCACGAGGATATGGACCTGCGCTTTGTCCGGGGAGACTTCAGCAACGAGAAGGTTCTGCGCCGGGGGGCGATCGCATCCGCCCGGGCGGCGATCATCCTCTCCGACACCTCGGGACGAAACACCCTGGGCAACGCGGACGAACGGACCATCCTGACAGCCCTGGCCATCAAGGCCCTCAATCCGGATATCATGATCACCGCGGAGCTGGTAAATCCTGAAAACGAGGGTCATCTACGCCGGGCCAATGTCGACGACATCCTGGTGTACGGGGAGTTCAACGGCTTTCTGCTCTCCAGCGCCACCGTGTCCCCGGCCATTCCGCGGGTGACCAAGCAGCTGCTGTCCTTTGCCAGCCGCAGCCATCTCAAGCAGGTGGGGATACCGGCCGGCTTCGTGGGCAAGACCTTCGCCGAGCTGTCCGAGCACTTTCTCGAGTCGGGAGCCGGCGTGCTGATCGGGTTTCTCTCGGAGGAGAAGAAGATGTCCCTGGATGACATTCTCTCCGAAGGATCGTCGGCCATCGATGCCTTCATCAAGGCGAAGTTCGCCGAGGCCGAGCTGGATGTGTTCGAGGGGGAGAAAGAGCAGCTGCAGATCAAGCTCAACCCCGGCGGGGATTACGTGATCAAGGAAAACGAGGCTGCCTTCGTGATCGGCGATCAGGCGGGGTAAAGGGGGAGCGAAACGCCATGGCGAAAAGAAGGCAGAAATTGAACCTAACCCGCATCAAGAAGATCGAGATGCTGGCCGGTTTTTCCGATATCGAGGTGCAGGCTCTGGGGCGCATCGCCGGGGAGGTGAGGGTCCCCGCCGGCGAGGTGATCATGCGGGAGGGGGATGTCGGGGATTCGATGTATCTGTTCGGCGAAGGCCAGGTCATGGTGACCAAGAACCTGACCCTGAAGACCGGTAAACGGGGCTTCGGCCAGGCGGAGAAGTCCATGGTCCGCCTTGATGCCCGCTACGTTTCTTTCTTCGGCGACATGGCGATTTTCGAAAACGACGTGCGCAGCGCCACCCTGACCGCCGCCACCGACTGCCTGCTCTATGAGATCAAGCGGGAGGATTTCGAGCGGCTTACCCAGCAGAACAGCGCCTTGGGATACAAGTTTGTGCGCAAGATCGCCGAGGTGCTCTGCCATCGTCTTCGCCAGGGCAATCAGGACATCCTCAAGCTCACCACGGCCCTGAGCATTGCCCTTTCGAAATAGGAGGAACGCGCAGATGAGCACCCAAAAGCGCAAGGTTTTTCCCATACTTCTGATCGTATTCCTGCTTGCCGCCTCCCTGGGCGGCGCCCAGGAGAGCGTTGCGGAGGGCGGGGCGGGGGAGCCTGTCCCCGGAACACCCGCCTACCGGCCCGTTCTCGGGCCGGAGGCTGTCCAGCCGCCCTGGGGGTTCCGCTCGATCCAGCTGGGTATGGAGCTTGAAGAGGTCAAACAGCTGTTGATCGAAGATCCCCTGTTCGACTATCGAGGGGACCCGGACATCAGCTTCCTGCCCCTCCCTCCCCAAACCCTGATCGAAACCTCGGGCAGCTCCTTCATCCGGAGGGCCTACTTCCAGTTTGATGAGGATAGTCTGTACATCATCATCCTCTCAATGGACCCGGATCGCCTGGATTACTACACCCTCTATTCCACCCTTTCTCAAAAGTACGGGCCGCCGACCCGTTTGGATCCCACCGAGGCGGTCTGGCAGTTCGAGCGGCTGCGCATGTCCCTTGAACGTCCCCTGAACGTCAAGTACATTGACAGCGCGGTTTTCGAGGCCTTGAAGGAGGAGGGCCAGGTTCAGCAGGACATGTGGGAGATTTCCAAGGACAACTTCCTCAAGCAGTTTTAGTGGTTGAAAACAGAGTGACGAAAAAAATGTGTATCCCCATTCTGGGGATTCTCCTAAGCATCAATACGGTCCTGTCCTGCAGCAGCGGCTTGGAAGAGCGGATCGAGGTGGAGATCGGGGGCGAGAGCTTCCGCATCGAGGTGGCCCGCACGGACGAGCAGAAACGGGAAGGACTGATGAACCGCAAGTCCATCGGGGAGAGGGAGGGGATGATCTTCGTCTACGAAACGGATCAGCACCTGGCCTTCTGGATGAAGAATACCACCATCCCACTGACACTCGCCTATCTGTCCAAAGACGGCCAGATCGTGCAGATCGAGCAGTTGAAACCCCTGTCATTGAAAAGCGTTATATCGGAGAGGGCGGTGCGCTACGGGCTGGAGCTCCCCGCCGGGGTTCTGAGCGAGCTGGGGGCCGAGGTTGGGGACCGCGTACTGCTGCCTGAGGATTTTCCCTGATCCGGCGATCCGCCGTGAACCGTCACTCCTCGGAATCCTCCTCCTCGGGAAACAACTCCAGGACCGGTTCCGCTTCGGTGCCGGTGTCGCCTTTTTTTGCAGGCTCGTTGACCAGGATTTCGACCTTCCGCTCGATTTTAGCCAGCTCTTTTTCCAGATCCTTGGCCAGCTTCATGCCCTCTTCGAATATGGATACCGCCTCTTCCAGAGGGATCTTGCCCTCCCGCAGTTTCTCACTCAGGCTCTCCAAACGGCTGAGGCGCTCTTCAAAACTCTTCATTCTTCTTTCTCCTTGACTTCGGCCCGGAGCCTTCCCTTATGCAGTCGTATCTTCACCGTGTCGGCGGTGTTGATCTGCCGGCTGGACAGCAGGACCTGGCCGGTCCGTTCGCTGCTGACCACGGCGTAGCCACGCTCCAGTATAGCGACGGGGGAGTTGGTAATGACGGACTGGGAGAGCAGGTCCAGGCGGTGCCGGCAGGGCACCAGCAGCCGCTCCATGGCCAGGATCAGCTGGTCCCGAGCTTCATCAACCTGCAGTGCGTAGGGCTGTACGTAGATCTGGAAGTTGCGAACCAGGTTCTCCGGGGTGAACTGAGACAGCAGCAGGCGGATCCGTTCAACCCGGGACTGCAGAGCCTCGGTCATGCCGTGTTGCAGGGTGATCAGCCGGTCGGCCAGTTCCAGCCTGGATGCGGAGACCATCTCAGCAGCCGCCGAAGGGGTCGGGGCCCTCAGGTCGGCGGCCAGATCGCTCAGGGTGGTGTCGATCTCATGGCCCACCGCGGAGATCACCGGGATCCGGGATTCCGCAATGGCTTCGACCACCACCTCCTCGTAGAAGGGAAGCAGGTCCTCCAGAGAACCCCCGCCCCGGGTGACGATCAGCACATCCCCCATGCCGAACTGGTTGGCCCGGCGGATCTGGCGGGCGATGATCTCGGCCGCACCTTCCCCCTGAACCGGGGAGGGGAGGATGACCAGGTTGAGTCCCGCGTTTCTGCGCTTCAGTACCCGCAGGATGTCCCGGATGGCCGCTCCGGTGGGAGAGGTGACCACCGCCACCCTTGCGGGAAACAGGGGCAGGGGCTTCTTGCGCTCCTTGTCGAACAGCCCCGCTGCGGCCAGCTTGGCCTTTAGTTTCTCCAGCAGGGCCAGCAGCTCCCCCTCTCCGGCTTTCTGCAGGGACTCGCAGATAAGCTGGTAGGTGCCCCGTTTCGCGTACACGGAGATGTTCCCCTTGGCCCGGACCACCATCCCGTCGGCTGGTTTGAAGTTCAGCCCGAAGATGCGGTTTTTGAACATGACTGCGGAAAGAACCGACTGCTCGTCTTTCAGGCTGAAGTAAAGATGTCCGGTGCTGGAGGGACGGAAGTTGGAGATCTCTCCCTCTACGGTAATACCGAAAAACTCCCCCTCCAGCAGGTCCCGGATCAGGGAGGTGATCCGGGTAACCGAGTAGAAATGCTCCTGTTGGTTGTCTTCAGCTTCCACGCTGTGAGGGTACCGTTTTCCGTCGGGATTGGCAATTGAAAAAGTTTTTGAAATGTCGATAATTTCCTTAAAGACATGAAGAACCTAGCCGTGGCCAATGCCCTGGCCCTGAATGAATACGCCCAGCAGCCCGTCGCGGGTCAGCAGAACAGCCTCCAGCGTGTCCGCGAGTACGCCTCCCGGCTTCCCGGTGCGGAGCGCTGCCTTCTTCTGCTGCCCGAAGGCGGTCATATCGGGGCTTCCGATACGGGATTCGAAGTCCGTCAAGTGAAGGCAAAGGGTGCCGCCGATCTGCTCCGCACCCTTCAGAAGGCGCTTTCCGAGGGGGAGTACGACAATCTTTTCTACTTCTTCGCCGACTGTCCGCTCCTGGATTCTTCCTTAAGCGCCAGGATGCTGGACAACCACCTCAGGTATTACGCCGATTACACCTTCGCAGACGGCTACCCCTACGGTCTCAGTCCGGAGATCCTCAAACCCAGCGTGCTGGCCCCCCTCCTGGCGCTGGCGGACAAATTTCAGCCGGCAGCGGGGGAGCAGCCCATCAGCGCGCGGGACAGAGGCGCCCTGTTCGAGCTGATCAAGAAGGACATCAACGCCTTCGACATAGAAACCGAGCTGTCTCCGGTGGATCTGCGCATGCTCCGGGCCGAGCTGTGTGCAGACAGCAAGCGCAACCTGCTGCTCGTGCAGCGGGTGGTGGCCGCCGGAGCGCAGGACGCCGAGGCGGTCTGCGGGATCCTGGAGAAACAGCCGGCGATCCTGCGAACGCTGCCCTCCTTTTTTTCCGTCCAGATTGTTGAAGGCTGTCCCCAGCTGTGCTCTTACTGCCCGTACCCGCGTTTCGGCATCGAGCAAACCGGCAAGCAGGGGCAGATGGAGTTGAAGGATTTTACCCGGATTGTCGAACAGATCAGCTCGTTCTGCGCGGAGGCCACCGTAAGCGTTTCCCTCTGGGGTGAGCCGGCCTATCACGGAGAGTTCGCCGATCTGGCGGCGGCGGTTCTGGAGAGGGACTTCCGCCTGATCGTGGAGACATCGGGGATCGGCTGGCCGGAGGGGGTGTTCGCCGGGATTGCCGGGAAAAAGCATTCCGGACTGGACTGGGTCGTGTCCCTGGACAGCCGGGATCCCCAGGAGTACTCCCGACTGCGGGGGGAGGGTTTCGAGGAAGCCCACAGGACCGTGCAGACACTTCAGTCCCTGTTTCCCGGACACGTCTATCCGCAAGCGGTGAGGATGAACGAAAACGAGGAGCAGTTGGAGGATTTCTACAGGTATTGGAAGAATCAGACCGGCAACGTGATCGTACAGAAATACGACCCCTTCTGCGGATTTTTGCCCGATCGCCGGGTCACAGATCTCTCGCCTCTCAAGCGCTTTCCCTGCTGGCATCTCAAACGGGATGTGAACGTACTGCTGGACGGGAGGGTGAGCCTGTGCCGGGAGGACCTGCAGTGCCGGCACACACTGGGAAATATTCTGGAGCAGAGTCTGGAGGAGATCTGGAACGCGGGAGAACCCTTCTACCGGGATCATCTGCAGGAGCGCTATCCCGATCTCTGCAAGAACTGCGATGAGTACTACAGCTTCAATTTTTAAGAAACGGAAGGTTCCCTACACCGTAATCGGCGGTTCCAAGGTCGACAGAATCCGAAAATCTCGAGCCCCCCTGGCCGTGCTCCTGCTGAACCGGGGCAGCCGCTTCTACCGGCAGGAAAAGCTCCGCCAGCTGCAGGAGACGGGGATCGGAGAGATACACTGCGTCGAAGGTCCCCGCGTCTCCCACGACATCGAAACCCTTTCCCGTGAGTTTCCGGAGATCCGTTTTCTTCTTCTCCAAGAAGATGCTACCGTCGGGGAGCGAATCAACATCGGAATCGAGGAAGCCCGTACCCGGCTGGTATTCGTGATGTGGAGCGACATGGGGCTGGAAGCGGGGCAGCCCGGGGAGTGGGACTCGTTCCTGAATCAGATCGAAGAGAAGCAGATCCTCTGTACCGTGCCCCGTCTGATGAGCTGCGCGGATCAGGTGCTGCCCTGCATCCAGGTCCCGGCCCTGATCAAGGGCAGGCTCAAGGTGGTGCCCAGGAAACCGGTTGAGGAGGGAATGCCCAGCCTGTTTCCCTTCGATTACTGCGGGATCTATCACCGGAATCGATTCTACTTAAGCGGCGGCTACGATCCGTGGATGAGCAATCCGTACTGGCAGAAACTCGACTTCGGGCTACGCTCTTTGCTTTGGGGCGAGCGCATCCTCTGCCGGCGGGATATGGTCCTGCGTTACGAGGGGGAAACTGAGACGGAGGACAGCAGTGCCGACGTGAGCTACAAGCTCTTTTTTCTGAAGAATATGGCTGTCCGTTTCAACGGCGAGATGGGGGTCCTGCCCTCATCGAAGCGCTTCGCCTACTGCCTGCGTTCCGATTCCGGCTGGCTGGAGGCGAGAAACGAATTTCGCGAGGTGCAGATGTGGGTTCATCAGAACCGTTACCGATTCAAGAGCGACGTCCAGAGTCTGGTCAACCACTGGGAGATTCCCGAGTAGGAACGGGAGTGCTGCTGCAGGTCCGCCTGCACTCCCACAGACTTCCCCGTAAAGCCCTGCTGCCTCTGGCGGGGCTCGCCGTGCTGACCCATGTGCTGCGGGCATTGAAGCAGATCCGCGTGCAAAAGTACGCCCTGCTGACCGACTCCCGCAGCGTCGACTCCCTGGCGCCCCTGGCCGAGCCGGAGGGTTTCTCCGTGTTCGTAGGTCCGGAGGAGGATGTTCTGGCCCGCTACGCCCTGGCTGCGCAGAACTACGACCTGCGGAGGATCATCCGGGCAACCGGGGACAACCCCCTGGTCTCGGCCCGGGCCGCGGAGGCTCTGCTGGACATCCATCACAGGGAGGACTACGATCTGAGCCACTTCCTCGAAAACCCGCTGGGTACGGGGGTCGAGATTGTGGAAACCCGGGCGCTGCTGAAGGCCCACGAGCAGGCTGAGGATCCCTTCGAGCGGGAGCACATCACCACCTACCTGTACCGCCATGCCCGGGAGTTCCGGGTAGGTGAGATCCCCTGCCCGGAAAAGTGGGCCTACCCCCGGGCCCGACTCACCCTGGACACCGAGGAGGACTACGCTTTGCTGCAGGAGCTGTTCGCCGATCTGTACGGCGGCCGACCCATTGAAATCGAGGAAGTGATAGGGTGGCTCCGGCGGCACACCCTGAGAGCGGCCCCTTGAAGGTTCTCCTGGTACCGACGATCCGCGCTTCGATGGGCAGCGGCCACCTCAGGCGCTCTCTGAGGCTGGTGCAGATCTTCGGCACGGACAGCGCCGTTCTTCTCGAGGGTTTGGAGGACGCCCTCGGTTGCAGCCGGGCGCACCCCGGATCTGTCTCTCCACACCCCGATTCCTCTCAGCGGCCCGCCCCTGCAGCCGCAAAGGCGCTGCTGGAGCCACTGGGACTGGATCCCTCGGCCTGCAGGGTCCTGGAGCGCTACGATCCGGACGAGCCGTGGGACCTGGTGATCCTGGACAGACGCAGTTCAGATGCAGGGCAGGTTCGCAGGTTCCAGCCGGTTCCCGTTGTGGGGCTGGACGAGGGGGGCCCTGCCCGGCGGTTCTGCAGCTATCTGATCGACACCCTTCCTGCCTGCCGCCGGCGGCAAAAAGCCAATCTGACCGCCCCCAGCCTCCTGGACCTCCCGGTTCGCCGGGAACAGCTCCAGGATGACGGCAGGTCGGGGCAAAGCCGCTCAGCCGGGGGCCAACCCGGGGGGCTCCAGCCTCTTGTCCGCGTGCCTTTCGAGAAAGTGCTGATCAGCTTCGGCGGCGAAGATCCGGCGGGTCTCAGCAGCCGGCTCCTCGATCTGCTGATCCGCCGCCGGTTTTTCCGGCCCCGGCAGATCACCCTGGTCCAGGGACCGTATTTCCGGCCGCGGCAGTGGCCTCAGGGCATCACCGTGCTCCGCAACCCAGCTGACCTGAAGTCCCTGCTGGGCGGCTACGATCTGCTGTTCTGCTCTTTCGGCCTGACGACCTATGAGGCGCTGGCAGCCGGAGTCCCGGTGATTAACCTCAATCCTTCGCAGTACCACCGCCGCCTCAGCCGGGCGGCAGGCATCCCTCAGATCGGGGTCCGCCGGCCTGCGGCCCGGAAGCTCAGACAGCTGCTTGCCGTTCCACGGGTCTTCCAGCAACTGCTGTCGCGCTACCCGCCGCAAACCTTCTCCGGTTCCCCTCAGCCGGAGGAGCTCCCGGAGAGGCTCCATCCCTCCGGGAAGGCCCGCTGCCCGACATGCGGACATGCCTCCGATCCGGCTCTGGCCCGCTTCGGGCGCCGCTCCTACTTCGCCTGCCGGGATTGCGGCATGATCTACCTGATCGGCTTCGGCCAGGCAGAGGTTCGCTACGATGAGGGATACTTCTTCTCCAGATATCGGGAGCAGTACGGCAAGACCTACCTGGAGGATTTTCAGAGCATAAAGAAGGCCGCCGCCGCCCGATTGACGCGGATCCGCAGCATCACCCCTGCGTTGTCCTCCGGGTCACCTGCTTCGGCCGCTCATTCGGCTTCGCCGTCCCCGGGCCTGAGGCTGCTGGACGTCGGCTGTGCGTACGGGCCTTTTCTGCAGGCCGCCGCCGAGCGGGGCTTTCAAGCCCATGGGTTGGACGTGGCCCGGGAAGCTGCACGCCACGTGCGCGACCAGCTGGGCATCCCCTGCGGGGTTGGGGATTTTACAGAGGAGGGCGGATTGCGGGAGATCGAGGGGGCGGAGATGGGATTCGACGTCATCACCATGTGGTACGTGATCGAGCATTTCCCGGATGCCGGGGCGGTGCTCCGCCGGGTCAACTCGCTTCTGCGCAGAGGGGGCGTCTTCGCCTTCTCCACGCCCAACTCGGCGGGCATATCCGGGCGAAAAAACAGAACCCGCTTTTTGAAGGACAGCCCGCAGGACCACTACACGATTTGGTCTCCCCGCCGCACAGCCGGGATTCTCGAGTGCTACGGCTTCCGGCTGCGCAGGGTCGTGGTGACCGGTCATCACGGCGAACGCTTTCCCTGGCCCGGCCGGCTGTCCCCCGATTCGGCGATCGCCTCGGGGTTTTCCGCTCTCAGTCGGCTGCTGCACCTGGGAGACACCTTTGAAGCCTACGCGGTGAAGCAGAGGGATCTGGGATGAGGGTCCTGATCCTCGGAGGAGGGGTGATGCAGCTGCCCGCGGTGCGTCTGGCAAAACAAAAAGGCTGGGCAGTGGTCGTGGCCGCAGCGGGAATCAGCCGGGATATCGAAGAGCTGGCCGACCGCTGTGAACGGGTGGACCTGCGGGACCGGGAAGCGGTGACCCGACTGGCCCGTACCCTTCGGCAGGAAGGGGACCTGGACGGGGTGTTCACCGCGGGGACCGATTTCTCCACCACGGTTGCCTGGGTAGCCGAACGCGTCGGGCTTCCCGGGATCCCCTACCGGGCTGCTTCAGCGGCCACGGACAAGGCGCAGATGCGCGCCGTATTCCGGGCACAGAAGGTGCCCAGCCCGCCTTTTTTCACCGTGAAGGCCGGCGCTGCGGGGTCGGCGGCCAAAGTGTCGATCGCGCCGCTGTCCCGGGAATTTTCGTTTCCCCTGGTTGTGAAACCAGTCGACAACATGGGGGCTCGGGGTGTGCGCCGGGTGGATGACGAACCGCAGCTGCGGAGCGCTCTGGATATCGCTCTGGAGCAGTCTGCCAGCGGACAGGCGATCGTGGAGGAGTATCTGGAAGGACCGGAGCTCAGCCTGGATGCGCTCATCTACAACGACCGAATCACGATCTGCGGTGTGGCGGACCGGCACATCTGCTTTCCTCCTTACTTCGTCGAGATGGGGCATACCATGCCGAGCCTTCTGGATGCGCAGACCCTCCGGGAGGCGGAGGAGGTGTTCAAGCGGGGTATACGGGCTCTGGGGATCGATCAGGGTGCGGCCAAGGGAGATATCAAGGTCACCGCGAAAGGCGCGGTAGTGGGGGAGATAGCGGCCCGGCTTTCCGGCGGCTACATGTCCGGGTGGACCTACCCCTTCTCCTCCGGTGTGGAGGTTACGGCTGCGGCGTTGAACATTGCCGTGGGTCTGCCTCCCGGTGATCTCGCGCCGCGCCGGAACTGGGTATCCGCGGAGCGGGCTTTCATATCCATCCCCGGCGTCGTGAGAACCCTGGAAGGGCTCGATCAGGCCAGGGCTGTCCCGGGCATCGAAGAGCTGTTCCTGCGCATGAGCGCCGGCCAGCGGGTCGAGCTGCCGATCAACAACATGGGCAAGTGCGGCAACCTGATCTCCAGGGCGCCCGGCCGAACCGAGGCGGTGGAAGCGGCGGAAAGGGCGCTGCGCTACGTGCTCGTCCGCCTGGAACCGGCAGATCACAGAACCGATGCCTACCTCACTGGTAAAGAGCGCAGCGGATTCTCCGCATTTCCCGACCTATCCCCATCGACCAGGCGGCGCCTGGAGCAGCTGCCGCCGTGGATCGGAGATCCGGCCCGGTTCAGCGGCAAGGCCGAAGATCTGCGGATCCTGGACCTGCCCGGGGCGGAGATGGAGACGGTACGGGATTGGCACGGCTGGAAGCCGGCCCAGGCTTTCCGGCGCGTTCTGGAGATCAGCGGGGTCAAGCCGGCCGGGATCGGTACCCCGGGCAACGGCCCCGAAGGCCGCACTCCCTTCACCCTGGGACGGGTGTTCTGGAACGCGCTGATCAAGGGAGGGGTACAGGCTGGAGTATACGTGATTGACTCCTTATGCGCGCCGGCAGGCAAACCGAAATACATAGTGAGGAATTGGTTGGCATGAGGATAAGAAGATCGATCCTGTGGCTCGCGGCTCTGCTGCTGGCATCCGGGCTGGCCGCGGAGTCCACGCCGCTACAGGGCGTTCTTGATCAGTTCAAAGCAACGCTTCAGTGGAACCCGGAAACAGAGACCGGATACCTCGACCTGAGCGGGGAAGGGCTGGGCGATCGGGGTGACCGCATCATCTTTTCTGTCGGTTCCCCCTGGATGGTTGTCAACTACCGGGAGAAGATTCGAACCGGAGGCGTGGATCGCTCCCGGGGGGACCTGCTGTTCCCAGCCGAAACCCTGGAAGCGCTGAATCGTTACTTCGAGCTGCGCTCACTGCGGCGGCTGCTTCCCAGGGTGGCGGCCATCCTCATCGATCCGGGCCACGGCGGCAAAGACTCCGGTGCGATCGGCTACCACCAGGACAAGGCGGGGGAGCTGCGCCTGCTGGAGAAGGACGTGGTGCTGGATGTCTCGAAGAAGCTCTATCTTCTGCTGCAGAATGAGTATCCGGACAAGCAGATCATGCTCACCCGGGATGATGACCGCTACCTGAAGCTCGAGGAGCGCACCGAGATTGCCAACAATGTGAGCGTGGGTGAAAACGAGGCGATCATCTTCGTCTCCATCCACGCCAACGCGGCATTCAACAAGGATGCCAAGGGCTACGAGGTGTGGGTGCTTCCCGGAGACTATCGGCGGACCCTCATCGATACGGAGGAGCTGGATGAAGAGACCCGGCCTATAGCTCCTATCCTCAACGTGCTGTTGGAAGAGGAGTACTCGATCGAGAGCGTTACCCTGGCCAAGGCTGTACTGGACGGATTTGACGGCGTCGTGGGGGATGTCACCGACAACCGGGGAATCCGGGAGGAATCCTGGTTCGTGGTACGCAAGGCCAAGATGCCCTCGATCCTGATCGAACTGGGCTACATCACCAACAGAGAGGAAGCTAAAATGCTGGCCGATCCGGCGTACTTGCAGAAACTCGTTTTGGGAATATATACTGGCATCCGCAGTTTTGTTGCGAACTTCGAGAGCACCAAAGGATTCACCGAGTGAACAGGGCGAACAGAGAAAAGCGAGTGAACAGAGAAAAAAGCATGAATCTTGGGAGTGACGTGAAACCCGCCGGCGAAGCGAGCCGGGTTAAAGGGGTGCGTTCCGCCTTGAGCCTGGACAGAAACAGTCTACGCTTCCCTTTCGGTATCCTGTTCCTGTTCCTCCTGGTGCTGTCACTGACCCTCTATATTGTCACCAAACCCTGGTACCCACGGGTGCTTTTCTTCCCTGAAAGCACCACGGGCAAGCTCGTGGGGGAGAGACGCTTTCTCCCGCTGCGCAGCGGATTGGCTTCCCAAATCGAGCTGTACGTGCAGGAGCTGATCCTGGGGCCTTCCGATCCGCTTCTGACCCGCATCGTCCCCAGAGAGGTGCGCCTGCGTTCTGTGATCACCCGGGACGGAGAGGTGTACGTGAGCCTTTCCAGGGAGATTATCGAGCTTCAGCCGGATGCTTCCCTCAGCTTCGATCAGAGTCTTCAGGCGATCGCCAACGGTGTTTTGTACAACTTCCCCAAGGTCCGCGATCTCTATCTGCTTGTGGAAGGACAGATCCCGGGGCAGCAGCATGCCGATGGATTCGTCTTCGAGAAAAAATTGTTGAAATAACAAAAAATAAACGGTTAAGTTTATAAACTTCGGATCAGATATAATAAAAAGGGAAAACCGATTGACTTCGGTTTTGAGTGCCGTATACTTTAGGTTAACAAGGAGAGGAAAGGAGCATTGCATGAAAAAGCTGTGCATTATTTTGGGAATTGCCCTTCTTGTGGCGGGTGTCGGATTCGCCGATCGGTCCGTACTGATCGATTTTTCTGAACTAATTCCGGATGTGACCGTAGGGGCTACAGAGGAGCCCAACGAGCATGAAGCGACCATGATCGACTTCGGCGAGGTCGCCGGCGCCAGTTATGACGAGGAGATCAGGAAGAGGATGAAAACCTCTCTTGCCATCGAGAACTGGTACGTACAGCTGGCCTCCTCGGCCAGGACCGTCTCCAACCAGGCTTTGTCCTATACCAGGGAAGCAACGCTGAAAGATACAGCCAAGCCTTTCGACGGCGAGGAGATGGCGGGAAAGACCGTCATGGGTGTTCGGGTGCACTTCCCGCTGCCCAATTTCAACTCCTACGCTCTGATCACACCGCCCTTCGAGATTCCCGCCTATCAGGTGGCCACCCAGCTTCAGGGGGACACCCTCGTGGAGGTCGAAGGGGATGAGGGGACCAAGTTCGACGGCTACGGTGTGGTGAAAAACGTGGGAGTGCTGAAATCCGTTGAAGCCACAGTGTACGGATCCAACTTCCCCAACGGTTTCGGCGTCATCCTCAAGGACCAGGATGAGAAGGAGATGACCATCTACCTGGATCACCTGCAGTTCGACGGCTGGCGCAAGCTGGTGTGGAACAATCCGAACTACATCAGCGAGGTCCGCAACCGGGAGATCCACAAGTTTCCGCTCTATCCCAAGAGCGAGCCTTTCGTAAAGCTGATCGGTTTGATCATCTACAGGGACTCGATGCAGGAAGGTGGAGATATCGTCACCTACATGAAGGACATAGAGATCACCTACGACCTGGCTCTGCTGGATACGCAGCGCGACGTCAACGACGAGGCTATCTGGGGAATCCTGACCGAACGCTACGAAGCGCGCAAGCGCGCCGAGCTGAGAAGGGTGGGAGACCTGCAGGTACTGCGCTCTCTGGAAAAAGAGAAGATGCACAAGGAGGAAGAATAATCCTTCCGAGTTGCCTGGCGTAGAGCGCGGCACTCAAACCGCCCAGACAGAGCTGGCGGCGGGCAGCACGGTAGCGGCAGCACCGCCGGTGGAGAAGACGCCGGAGTGCGCGAGCACAAAGGCGAAGTATCCTGGAGTTTGAATAATAAGAGAGGGCTGTCCCCCGCGGGCAGCCCTCTTTTTATAGAGTCAGAGCAGTCGGCGGTCAGCGAGCCGGTCGGTTAGCCTCTACCCGCTGCTAATAGAAGCTCAAAAGCTAGAAAGCCGCCTGGATCGAGAGAAATAACTCGAAGGTGTCCGATAGATCGGAGAGGTCGAAAGGCCAGACCTTTGTGTTCAACTGAGCCTTGTACACGACTCCCGGCGTGGAAAGCTGAATGTAGGGAATTGCTTTTCCGGTGGTTGAAGTGGAAGGGGCGGTCTGATAGACGAAGTTCCCCTCGATGCCGCCGCTTACCAGGGATTCCTCCTTGCCGTGGAACTGCACATCCACGTTGATGTCCATGGCCTCTTGGGCGGGAACGATCGCTGCCTGTTGGTAATATCCCGGGCGCCAGAAGAAGGTCGGCACGATGGAGATATTTCCCAGGTGCAGCCGCTGCTCTATCAGCAGGTAGAACAGATCCAGACTGAAGGTATCGTCCAGCGGCCGCCAGCGGGGCATGCCCAACTCAGCCAGAAACTCCACCTTCTCCGTGCCGGCGTGGACGAAGACCCCGCTGCGGAAGTAACCGATCGCGGAATCCGATGTCGGCAGGGTTGTCCCGATAAAAGCCTCCAGCTGCACCTTTTCGAAGTTGAAGGCGCCCCGTACGTCCAGTGATCCCTGCCTTGAGTTGAATATTACGTTGGGCGGAGCCCCTGTCAGAAACGCCGGGGATGCGTCCTGGTAGAGGTACAGTGCAAGCAGCCAGTTCTTTTCCAGCGGGGCGAACTCGAACTTCCCTCCGGTTCCGTAAACCGTGTGGATACCGTCGTAGAAATTGTAGTCCGCATCATCTGGAAAGTGCAGGTAGCTGGGATAGCGGCTGCTGAGCAGAGGAGTGCCGAAGTAGGGGGTGAAAATCTCGCCGGTGCCGAAGGTGTCCCCCTGGCCGATGAAGTAGGTAAAATCCAGGGGAAGGCCGAACAGCTCCCGCAGGGTTACGCTGACGGATTTGAAGGCCAGGACGTCGTTGAAGGAGGCGGTCTCCAGAGCCTCGCTTGTGAAACCGAACTTAATGGCCCCGCCGAACTTGTAGCCGCCGTCCATCTGAAGCTCCATGTCGCCGTAGGACTCCAATACAAACCCCGATCCACCGTTTCTGGCCCGGCTGTAGATCTCCAAAAATGGAACGGTGATGTTTGCGCTGAAGAGGGGAGCCGCGATCAGCAGCGCGGTCAGGAAAACGAGAAACCCTTTCACTCTTGTTTTTATATTCATAATGCAAGCCCCCACTTTCACAAATTTACCCATTATAACAATGTACTTCGGAATGAGATAATTTCAACTAGATTAACGGTTTAGGAGGTCAATCTCTTAAAAACATATTTGCTCAGCGCCGACTTTTCCGCCGCGTGTAGATAATCGAAACGCAGGGCCAGAAGCTGCTCTTTGAACAGAACGACCTTCCCCGGCGGGGCAAAATCCTTGCGGTTCAATGTGAACTGGATGCTGGGGATCTGAGTGCCCGGCGCAAGAACGTCCGCAGCCGGCGGGTTGAACAGCTCTACGGCCACCCCCCCAACGCTGATATCGACTACCCTCCCGGAGATCAGCGACGGCTGGCCGGTGAGCCTGAAATGCAGCCGCAGCAGTTCATCCGGGTCGGGACGCACCCGGATGTGCTTGCGCTGAGTGTTGTGGCTCTGCCCGCGGGCCAGCACCTTCTTGAGCTTCGGATAGATCTCCTTTTCCGAGTACGGTTTGAGCAGATAACCGATGACCCCGTACTCCATCATCTTATCCACCAGTTCCTTGCTGGACTGCACGGTGTGAGCGATGATGGTGAGGTGCTGGGTACTCTCCTGAGCCCGCAGATCGGCGATCAGGTTGACCCCGTCCACCTCTTTGCTGTCCAGATCGACGATCGCGCCGCCGATCTCCTTGTTGTTCTGCAGGGTCTGGAGGGCTTCCTGTTTATCTGCAACCGGCACCCCCTTGACGCCGATGGAGAGCAGCACGTAACAGAGGGATTCCCGAACATTCGCTGCGGCTTCTGCAACCAGATAATCCATGGATGCCTCGATTCCATTTACACTATCTTCTGGTCCGATGATTGTCAATTCGTTTCTTGACGGTGCCTTTTTCCGCCCGGTTTGAATCCCAACGGCTTGTTATCGGCAGGCGATTTCTTGACGGTCTCGATCCGACGTACTAGGATGATCCTGTCTTCACGTATCCCTTGAAGAGGAGGCGGATCCATCGATGAGAGCCGAGGTTGTCAACCCGATCGTGCAAGCCGCCTACGATGTTCTGGAGGAGGTCCTGGCAACGGACATATCCCGCCGCAAGCTGGAAAAACACGCGGAAGCCCTGCCTCTGCACAGGATTTCCGTCCTGGCCGGTCTCAACGGCACCGTGGAGGGGTACGTACTGCTGTCCATGCCCCTGGACGTGGTTCTTTCCATCGCGGCGGTGATCAGCGCTGAAGAGGTCGTGGCGCTGGATGAAACAGCTCAGGCGGCGGTCAGCGGGTTAATGGACACGATCATGGAGGAGGCGGTGCAGCAGCTCCAGGAGGGGGGCGTGGAAGCTGCGGCGGTCCCAGCCGTCCTGTTCTGGGGTCAGGGGGTACAGTTGTCCTGCGCGGAGATCGAAGCGGCGGTGATCCCCCTGCAGATGCCCCTCGGCACGGTGGAACTCACCGTAGCTCTGCGGGAGTCCCAGAGGTCAGGGTGATTGGGACAAGTGACTCTGCTCTGACCATCCGGTTGCGTACCGCCCATCTTGGCAGTGCTTTGACGGGCAGTGCGCCGGGCTATTGACAAAAAAGGAGGATATACGGTACAAGAGCGTTGTTGTTCGTTCGAAGGGGCGGCTAGCTCAGATTGGTTAGAGCACCAGCTCGACACGCTGGGGGTCGCTGGTTCGAGTCCAGTGCCGCCCAATTTTATTACCTGTTATATAATGAGTTATAAAACCTTCTCGTTTCGGGA
>Ga0315553_10000219_pt1 | contig 51783 bp, 79 predicted proteins | sample SalMarSW160140MG_FD_203099 | JGI IMG/M metagenome (GOLD analysis project Ga0315553, IMG submission 203099) | Salt marsh sediment microbial communities from the Plum Island Ecosystem LTER, Massachusetts, United States - Salt Marsh Sediment SW1601-40 ...
GGTCACGGCAAAGCTCGGTTAACGCAATATTACAGTATTTGTGAACTTTAGGGAAATAGTTTAATAAGAGTATAAAATTAATAATAGTTTAATAAGAGTATAAAATTAATATTAGTAATATAAAATATTAAAATAATAGATCGATAGGCCGAAACCCTATCGCTCGATAACACAATGGTGTGTTACGATTTGCTCTTTAGCCGCACCGATAAACACTAATTTTTAGGGTAGAAAAAATGATTAAAAAGCGTTTGTTCAATACGATTGATCGTAGGTGCGGCTGTTTAAAAATAAACCTTTATCAAAGGAGCATATAAATGGATGATAATTTGAAACCTAGTAAGCCTGGTTATTATTGGTGGGAAAACATAGCAGGAGAAAATCACATAGCATATTTTATGTATAGCAACAACGGTACACTAATAACAAACGGCCTGATACCGAGATTCACAGTACTGTATGACGCTCTTGTAGACTGTACAGTGGATGAGTTTGAGACCGGTTGCAATTTTAAACGTTGGCTCGGACCGGCCTATCCTTAGTTAAAAGGAGTTTTACAAATGGGTTATTATAGAAATGATTCACCAGTATCATTGGGAAAGGCCCGCGTTATTGCCCTGGGCGAAAAAGTGGTTTATTTAGAAGTCGCGCATCGTGGTACTATATGTGTACCCCAGGATGCCGTATGTTATAGAAAGTTTATGCATATTATACCGGACTGGGAAGAAGTGTTTGTTAAAACATGGTTTTTAGATATAATAAAAACAACATTTTTGGGTCAGGATAAAATTAATGAAGCGAATAAAAATAACTGTTGATTTAGAATTTTATATAGAAGATAATACTAAGTTTGTTGCCTTTGATAAAACAGGTGTGCTAGTACAAAGTAGTGTACCTATGAAACGAGGCAAAAACGGAGAGTGGGAGGCCAGCACAAGAAGAAATATTTTAGACGATGATCTTATTTATGAGATTCACGAAATAATTAATTGGAAAAAAACTTTAAGGGAGATTTAAAAATGAAAAAAGTAAAACTTGAAATTGAAGTAGATGTACAAGACACAACGAAGTATGTAGCGGTGGATAAGGATGGAACTATCATAGAGAGCGAGTATAGTATGGTAGCTCCGGACGATAGTATTGTGTGGATAGCAGAGAATTGTGGAGGATCTGAGTGGACTGAGATAGACACTATTTCAAATTGGAGAGATACTTTGACTGAGGTGTAGTGTGACAAGTAAAAAGCCTTGGTTAAAATTTATGGAGAGCTTACCTTTTGTAGAAGATCCACCTGGGCCACAGTGGTTAAGCCCGATAGTTTACTCAAGTCGTGCCGAGACCGTGCCACAAGCCGTTCGACGCGCTGTGGAAAAAGGTACTATTAAACGAGAGCATTGCTTAGCAACTGGTAATAAAATTCGAGCTGGGTATAAGCTATTGATAAACTGGAATGAGACGGCATATAATTATATACGAACACGACATAAACGATCTTGGCCCGCTGATTTTGACATTGATTCTGGAGAGTACAGACCAATCCCCGTGGGAAAAAGTAAAAAGAAGATTACGAAAAAGAAAGTTACGAAAAAGAAAACAGTAAATTTAACTGAACTAGATTTAATAGACAATATTCAGGATGCTAAACTTGCTATGGAGAAGTTAAAAATAGCAGAACGTCAAAGGGACTACGACATTGCTGATAATAAATTAATACCTATTGAATCAGTTGTTGAAATTTGTGTATCTTTAGCTCACGCTATTAAGTCTCAACTTATGCGCTTTATTGTTTTAGCTTCTTCAGATTTATTGGCTTGTACCGAGATTAATGAAGTACGGAAAACTTGTGAGAGATATTTTAAAGATGTTTTATCGGAAGTGGAAAGCATTATTAAAATAAAAGATCACATAGAAAAAAATAACGAATAGATATGCCTTCCGGTAGACCTAAGAAATTAAAGAGTATCGATAGTGTTGATAAAATAACGACACCATTAAAACAAAAAGAAATTATTCAATCGGTTGCAAATGCTTTAATAATACAAGATACTCCGGATTTAGATATTTGGTCAGACGAAAATCGTTTTCTACCGCCCGAGACTAGTTCTGAACATGGTAAATGGCGGACATCTAGATTTCCTTTTTTGCGTCGTGTCATGAAATGTTTATCCGCGAGTTCAATTGCGCGTGAGATTGTATTTGTTAAAGGCGGTCAGCTTGGCGGTACCGAATGTGCAATAAATTGGTTACTGCACAGTACTGTTTGTGAGCCAGGTCCATCGGCGTATATCCAGAAAACAATAGACGCGGTAAAAGCTTTTGTTAAACAAAAATTTCGTCCCGCTATTAGACACTGTAGTGCTGTTGCCTATACGCTTGGTGATAAGAAACCAACAGGTTATTCCAACGCTATTTTAGATATGGGTTATCCGGGAGGTTTTATTTCTTTCGGTCCGGCCAATTCATCCGACTTTTTAAAATCCAAATCACTGTTGCGCGGTGTGTTGGATGAAGAAGATCAATATGAATTGAGTATCGATAACCAGGGGTCACCTCGTTTAATGCTTAAAAAGAGGATGGCGAACTTTCCAAATTCAAAGTTACTTAGGATAAGTACTCCTGTGTTGAAAGAGCTCTCCACAATTGAACCAGGTTTTCATGAAGGTTCAGAAGAGTTGTATTATGTTCCTTGCCCAAATTGCAATCCTGACGCAAGTGATACGAAGTTTATGTTTGCTATTGAGCATGATAATATTAAATGGTCTAAAGAGATAAATCCAAAAACAAATGCACCTATTAGAGTGTGGTGCGAATGTCCTTCTTGTGGATATGAGATAGACGAGTCAAAGCACAAAACATGGATGTTAAAAAAAGGTGATTGGTTTTCAACAAAAAATTATGACGACCCAGAAACACCACTATCTAGATACCGAGTTGGGGATGTTGAATTTCCTTCGTTTAGGCTACCTTCTTTTTATTCTCCGCTTGGCTTCTATTCTTGGTATGACGCGGCTCATGATTTTTTAGAGTATAAAAGAACTGGTGATATTTCCTTATTGCAGGTTTATATCAATCAATGTTGCGCTGAAACTTTTTCATTAACTGGTAGTGACATTGATCATACTGGCTTATATATGCGTAGAGAGTCTTATAGCGGCTCAAAGAATTTATTCGATGTTCCGAACGAAGGACTATGCTTAACAGCTGGTGTTGATGTTCAGGATGACCGCTTAGAAGTCGAGGTTGTAGCCTGGGGAATATTAGAGGAGTCTTGGTCTATAGATTACAAAGTATTACCTGGTGATACAGCTTTGACAGGAAATATTTATGGTATGCTACCAAATGGTCAGCCAACAGTGTGGAGACTACTACATGATTATTTAAGCAAGCGATGGCGGCATGAGTCTGGTGTGGATATGCCGGTCGAAGTAACAATGATTGACTCCGGGGGTCATAGGTCTGATGAAGTTCATCAGTTTTGTAGGCCTCGTGAAAATTTGAGAATATGGCCTATTAAAGGCCAAGGCGGTTGGGGAAATGGTTTGTGGAGACGTTCTACACGACGGCATGAAAAATATAAAACAATAGACTATCGTTTATTCGTTGACGAGTTAAAGTCCAAGCTTTACGCATTTCTTCGTATTCAAACACCTGGACCGGGGTATTGTCATTTTCCTAAGAAGGATGTTTACTCGGAAAAATATTTTAAAGGGTTGACTTGTGAACGATTACAAACGCGCACAGTTCGAGGTCAACAACAATTGTATTGGGACACTCCGCCCGGTGCGCGTAACGAGCCATTAGACTGCCGAAACTATGCTTACGCCGCGTTTTCTGCATACGGTATAGATTTATTTAAAAGAGCATCAGTTGGATTGCAAAGTATATTTGGTAGCATGGCACGGGTTAAGAAAATAAAATTACGCAAAGGTAGTAGAGGTTTGTAATGGCTATAAATGTATTAAGCTTATTTGATGGTATTAGTTGTGGACAGTTAGCTTTGCGGCGATCCAAAATAGCTGTTGCTAATTATTATGCTAGTGAAATTTGTAGTAAGTCTATTGCGTTGACTAAACGTAATTGGCCTAGCACAAAGTTCTTAGGGGATGTAAGAAAAATACGTAGTAATAGTAAAATAAAAATACATTTGTTATTGGGAGGTAGTCCTTGTCAAGGATTTAGTTTCGCAGGGAAAAATTTAAATTTTAAAGATCCGCGTAGTAAATTATTTTTTCATTATGTACGTTTGCTAAGGGAATGTTTGCCTACATTTTTTTTGTTTGAGAATGTGCGTATGTCAAAAAAAAGTATAGATATTATAAATAAATATTTATGTGTTGAACCAATAGAGATCAATAGTAATTTAGTTAGTGCACAAAATAGAAAAAGATTATATTGGACTAATATTCCTAATATTGAACAACCTAAAGATCGTAATATAAAATTAAAAGATATACTTGAAACCGACAATTTAAAATTACAAAACTACAAAGTACCTTATACGAAAAGTAGAGTTGCTATGTGGGAAGGTAAATGTAAAAACATAACATACGAAGATAAATCTAGTTGTGTAACAACTAAGCAAGATCGTTGGTCTAACGCAGGTTTAATAGCTTTTGAAAATTTTTGTCGTTTTTTAACTACTATTGAGCTAGAGCGCTTACAAACTTTACCCGATAATTATACACGTATGTTTGGTTTAAGTGATTTAGATCGTCAAAAATTAATAGGAAATGCTTGGACTGTAGATATAATATCGCACATTTTAAATCATACTAAGAAATAACTTGACGTAAAGAATAAATTTTTATATACATCTTTATAGCCAATCTCCTTGTCTCCGAAACCCTTGTAGATCCATTCCTACAAGGGTTTCTTTTTCTGTTTTCAAGTTATATATTATATATTTTGTATTTGTTTCATTTGGGTTTTGTGCCCAGTTGTGCAGATAGAATTATTGTTGACAAAATTTTTGAATTTTTTTATGCACTTAGTTAGTGAGGTGTTGCCTTGGCTACATTGGCCGAAAGAATTACAGAGACTGAAACTAGACTCGCTATGTATATCGCGGCAGAACAGGCAATCGTGAAGGGTGGACAGTCTTACTCGATTGGTAATAGATCTTTAGATCGTGGTGATTTAAAAGAAATACGTCGGGCTATTATACAATTAAATAATGAATTAAATGTGTTAAATAATGGATATAGACTACGTATGCAAAGAGTTGTACCTAGGGACGGAGTTTAGTGTTAACACCAAGTATTAAAAAGACGGTACTTGATAAAATAGTTTCTTATTTTTCACCTAGTGCAGGTATGAGACGTTATCAACAGCGCCTTAGGATAAGCGCTCTTGAGCAGAATGGCTATGTCATCCCCGGGTCGAGGCGAAAGGCTATGAAGGGCGTGACGGTGACCCCTGGCAGCCCTCGTCGCGACATCACTGATAAGCACATGCACATGGCTGGTTTGTCGCGAGACTTAGCGATGAACTCACCTCTCGCGGCGGCAATATTGGATCGTCTTAAAACAAATGCGGTAGGTGCTGGATTGCAGGTGCAGTCACGTATTGATGGATCTTTTTTAGGTATTAGCAATGATGAATTAGATAAAGCAAAGTTAAACTTTGAACGTATGTTTGATATGTGGGCGAATAGTTTTGCGGCTGATTATGAATATCAACATTCATACGGCGTAATGCAGTCATTAGCATTTTTTAATATGCTCATGAGTGGTGATTTCTTTTTTATGCTGGTTTATCGTGAGCCACGTGAGAAAGGTTTTCCGTTTGGTACATGCGTAAAATTGATAGACGCTGATTTAGTGCGTAATCCTAATTTTACTGACGTATACAGTCAAGATGTTGAAGGTGGGGTGCAATTAGATAGTAATGGCAATATTGAGGGATATTGGGTTTGGAACACATATCCGAATGAGACTATTGCTATGAAAAAAGTTGGCAAACCAACTTTTATACCATTATTTAACTCTGCTGGTCAGCAACAAATTTATCACGTATTTGATCCGAAGCGATTTCATCAACGTCGCGGTGTTCCGCATTTAGCACCGTCGGCTGAATTGTTAAAACAATTGACACGAATATCGGAAGCCGAAGCCATGAATATTTTGGTCAGTAGTTTTTTCACAGTATTTGTTAAAGATGCGTCGGGTATGCCTACGTATTTACCAGATGCTTTACCACCCGAAGAAACGGTTACTGGTGGTGGAACTTATGGCCCGGGCGACTCAAATATATACGATAAAAATTTGTATGATGGTAATGATCTCGAGATGGGTTATGGAAATGTTCTCTATTTAGATGACAATAAAGATATAACGATTGCGGACCCGAAAAGAACTGATCAGGATTTTTCGACCGTTTGGAATGCGCTGGCTACTCAAGCAACGGCTGGATCTAATATGTCTATAGAACACGCTCAATTGAGATATGACACTAGCTATACAGCGGCACGTGCGGCTAGAATAGATATGTGGAATATATATGCTTATATGCGTAATTTATTAGTTAATAAGATGGATCAAATAGTATACGAGCGTGTTAGCGAGGAATCAGTTGTTCGAGGTAACTTGTTTGCTAAGGGTTTTCTTGACGATTATGCTAGAAAAAAGGCTTGGTGCAGATCTGCATGGATCGGTCCTGGACAAGGTTTCTTGAATCCACTACAAGAAGCCAAGGCAGCAGCTGTTGCAATAAATGCTAATATAGGTACGCGAGAGGAAGCCTACGCGTTATCAACTGGTAATAGATGGGAATCAGCTATGACACGAAAAGCGAGTGAACAGAGATTAATGGATACGCTGGGCTTAGTCGACGAGGTGTCAAAAGGCGATTTGTCCGGAACAGGAAATACACGTGTATAGCCATATACTAAACGAAATATCTAAAAATTATTGGGCTATATCGAGTCAAGCATTTGCTTCATTATTGGATATTGTTAATAGGGACGATTTAAGCAAAGAACAAATTAATAGTTTACATACTCTTAATGACGATATAAAAGTAAATGCTTTTTCTCTATTAGGCGATTCCGTAGAAGGAACTCAGTATAGCTCTATACTAAATCGTACTGGTTTTATAACGATATATGGGCCAATCGTTCCTAGATCTAGCTACTTTTCACGTGCCAGTGGTGTAGCGTCGTATACCAGTTTGATTGATGAATTTAAATCGTTGGAAAACAATTCGAATATTGATAGAATTGTTTTTATTCTTGACACACCGGGCGGCTCTACGACAGGTGTCAATGACTTATCATCTTTGATTTACAATAGTAAAAAAGAAACTGCTAGTTTCGCTTGGATGGCAGCAAGCGCTGGTTATGAAATAGCGAGCGCCACCGATAAAATATATGGGCCGGCGACCGGTATATTTGGATCTATCGGAACAGTAGCGACTATTCGAGATACGAAAAAAAGAGATGAGAAAAACGGTGTTATTCAATACGAGATAGTTTCTGCTCAATCTCCTTATAAGCGTGCCGATGTTACGACTGAAGAAGGTCGTGCTGTAATACAAAACTTGGTTGATAATATGGCACAGCATTTCATAGAGAACGTGGCAAAGTATAGAGGAATATCGTCAGAAACAGTTCTAAATGATTTTGGTAAAGGTGCGATCTTTTCAGGCAACGAAGCTATTGAGAGAGGTATGATTGATAATGTTTTACAGATAAATGACTTTGTGAATTTAATTACAGATATTAGTGACAGTAATAGACTGTTCACGCTTAACAATAGTAAGGAAAACAATATGAGTAATGAGGTAACAAAATTATCGGTAGAGGAAACTACGGTCGATACTTTGCGGTCAAGTCATCCTAAGCTCGTTAAAGATATAGAGCAATCGGCTATCGATAGCTATGTATCAAAAATACAAGCAATTGAAGCGTTAGCGGATGAGTACAAAGAGTATGGTAACAACGTGTACTTGGCTGTTAAAGATACTGTTGACACGCTTAAATACGACAGTGATGCAACTATCAACAGTATCAGTATAGCTATAATCAAATCGGCCAGTACAGCATTTAGAGACCAAACAAATAGTTTTAAGAATGACGTGGATGAAGCAACAGATCTTGCGAATAAAATCGGATCACAAAGTCCACCTAACAACACTGTGGATAAAGAGGTCGAAACAACAAATAGATTAGTAGCTGCTGGTAAGCACTTAGGAGGTGAATAATGTCTACTACCTCTACAGTATCGAGGGATAACTTGTTTGCAGGGGACTATCCTATTATTCGAGGAACGGTAACAGTTGCCGCTTCTCAGACGGCCGCTAGGGGTGCGGTTGTTGGGAAGATTACGATTGCGGCCGGTACCGCGGCGGCGGGAAGTAACACTGGTGATGGCGCGATTTCCGGATTTGCGTTGGCTGCTGGTGGACCGGCTAAGATCGGTACTTATGTCGCGACCTGTGTTGAAGCAGCTTCTGATAGCGGTATTTTTGAAGTTGTTGATCCGGATGGTATCTTGATCGGTACATTGACGGTGGCTGGAACGTTTACCGGGGGAGGTATTACGTTTGCGTTGGCTGACGGCTCTACCGATTTTATTGTCGGTGACTTGTTTAATCTTCCTGTCGAAGCTGGCAGTGGTCAGGTTAAGTTGCTAGATACAACAGCGACAGACGGATCGCAAAAATTTTATGGTGTTCTACTCGAAGCTGTAACGACTGGTGGTGGTGAAACAGCGCCAGCGGCAATTGCTAAGACAGGTGAATTCTTGTCGCAAGGTCTTACATTTGGCGGATCTACTGTGGTTGCTGATGTAATTGATGACATGAGAAGTAACAGCTGTTTTGTACACACGTCTTACGCACTTGAGAATGTGCAGGTATCTTAGGAGAATTAAATGACTGATCTTACAAACCAATACACACCTCGAACAATGGTTGATGCTATGCGGCAAATAGCTAGACCAACTACGTTTTTATATGAAAAATTGGGCTTAATGAGCTCTGCAAAAATAAAGAGGCACAACACTAAATACATTGAACTGGACAAAGTGTTCGGTAATCAGCTTGTAGCTGGGTATGTTAACAGACACGGTCCTGCTCACGTAGTTGGAAAGCTCGGTTACAGTAATGTAATCCATGTGTCTCCGTATCTTAAAGAAAAATATGTCTTTACTTCTGAGGATACTGAAGTCAGAGATCCAGGGATGACAATTTATGATGGTATCGCTAATATTGATGCGGCCGTCATGAATGCACTTAATGTATTGCGTGATCGATTTATTCGTATCGACGAACTACAAATTGCACAAGCTCTTCAGACAGGCAAGATAACAGTAAGTGGTGACGGTGTTTCTTTCGAAATTGATTTCGGCCAAGATGCTGGCCACCTGATTACACTTTCTGGAACTGCCCGTTGGACAGAATCAACATCTGACAAGCTCACACAGATTGGTACTTGGTGTTCGTTAATAGAAGATAAGGGGGCACCGACTCCCACCTGGATGATTGGTGAAAAGTCCGCAATTCAAAATCTTATTTCTGATACAAACGTAAAAGCGTTTCTAGATAACAGAGCAATCGAAATAGGTTCTATCAGGCCGCAGTATTTGAGTGCACAGAGAGCGACATATGTTGGTACGCTCACTTATATCGGTTATAGCCTTGATTTGTATACGTACCAAGGTCTGTACGAAACAACAGATGGATCGACTGTCACAACGAATCGTTATATGACTACGTCGAATGTTATTCTTGGTAGTGATAATGCCGACGTTCGTAAGCACTACTGTAAAATCGAGAACTTGAAAGCAAAAGATCTCGGTTTCCGGGCGGATATGTTCCCGCTTATGGTTGAGATGGAAGATGGTAGCGCAGCTTATGTACAGCTGGAATCAGCACCGATGGTTGGCTTGCATCAGCCTAACGCTTTCGTTTGTGTCACAACTACTTCGGCGAGTTAAATCATGTCACGCGTACGGATAATTTCAAACTGCTGTATAGACCATGATGGCATTTGTTACACGAGTGATGATGGTTGGTTTAATCTTCCGTGCAAAGCAGCAAAATATTTTGAGTCTAAGGGTTCTGTAGAAATAAGAGCATCAGATGATGAAGACGTCATTTTAGGGGATAATAAAGTATCGGTAATAGACGATTTAGATGAGATAGATTTTGACTCTCTTTGTACGGAAGAAGTAGCAAAAGAAAAAAAGCAAAAGAAAAACAGAAGACGAAAAAAGAATTAAACTATGCTGTCCGAAATATATACTAAAACTCTGTGGCAAATTTTCAACGGGAATATTGATTATACGAATGATGAATTTGCTGCTTATTTAATTAGCTACACCGCTTATACTCCGGATTCGGATAATGATACAGACATAGGTGATATTTCGGACAGCGCCATTTTGGCGACAGCAAATGTAACAGGAAAATATATTGATGATCTTAATTTATATGCCGATTCGATAGTTTTTGAATCTGTGGATAATACTGGTGTTGATGGTGACGCTATAGTTATTTACAAAAAAGGAACAACTGTATCTGATAGTTTTCTTTATATGATTATCGATAGCAGTAAATCAATCACACTTCCTGTTACACCTGATGGAACTGATATAGTTGTTAATTGGCCAGTCGAAGGTTTAGTAGAAATAACAAAGTCATAATGCCAACTGTAACAATAGATTCTTCGATAAGTATAGATTTAGCTGTACAGCAAATTTCTGTATTAAAAAAGTCAATAGATTTTTTTAAGAATTTAATCTATTCAGATGACTTTATAAACAATTGGCTGAATACAAATGAGTTTGCGGTTACAGTAACATATCAGCACGCTATTGCTCGAACAGATGCGAATTATTCTTGTTTGTTTGATGATCCCCATGTTTCTTTTACTGTAGGTGAAGATCCTGGAATAAATAATTTAAGACCACAAATTATGGTCTCCACAAGTGATTTAAAAGTTCGGCCAAATAAAAGTGACTATGTTTTCGTCGAAGGTAAAAAATATTTTGTTGACGACTATGAACAAGATGGTGTCGGAACAACAACAATATATCTGAGGTCTGCATAATGTCTTTTAAACTAGTTCAACGTGCAATTATTAGACGGTATATACAGGATATGCTTATTGCTGATGTTGATATAGCGGATCGTGTTTTTACATCACGGCCTAACTCCGATTTATTTTTAGAAGAGTTACCAGCCATAAATATTCATTATGGGGAAGAGACAGCGACTCCTAACGTAGGTAACGATTTTTTTGTTTCTGAGTATAAAAAAATTGTTGAAGTAAATATTACTATTTGTGTTTATGATCAAATTAAGATAAACGAGCAACCGGTCAAAACAAAACGTGGTCAGGATTATTTAGATTACTTAAGTTGGCAAGTTGAGCGATCATTTAGAAATGATCTTCGTTTGGCGCGTCGTTTACCAGATTTTGACGCCGATACAAATTATATGGGCTTGATTCACTCGAGTAAATTATTGGGAGTTTTGACATACGATATAGACACAAAAAATGATATTGGTTGTCTAGGCAGTATGCTGAGATATGAACTAGTCTATGATGAACCGGGCTATATGGATAATATATATCCAGACTTTGAAGAAGCTTACATTACTACATAGGTACAGTAGATGAAAATTTTTGTAAAACCGAGTAGACCAGATTTAATTGTGAAGGATAAGTTTGATCGAACAATACCATCCAATGGAAAGAGTGTTTGTTATGACGTGTTTATTAAGAGATTACTAAAAAGTGGTGACTTAGTAAAAACAAACAAACCTAAAAACATAAGTAAAAAACAAGAGGAAAACGATGCCAACAGCCGTACCAAGTAATATCATTATACCGTTTGTCGGGATTAGCTTCGACAACTCTTTATCTGGCGCTGCCTCGTCGGATGTTCCGGTCAAATTACTGTTGATAGGGCAGCGTACATCCTCTGGTAGTGTAGCAGCTGAAATAGTTTATCTAGCTACAAACGCTAACGATGTTGGAGCCAAGTCTGGGTTTGGTTCTCAGTTGCACAGGATGGCTTTGTTTGCTACGGCAAACAACAAGACAGTACCTATGTATTGTGTTGGGCTTGACGATGCTGCTACATCGACAGCGGCTACATCTGTGTGGACATTAAGTGGGACGGCCACAGCTAGCGGAGAGTATGTAACATATGTTGGAGGACAGCGTTATGCGGTAGGTGTTTCTATCGGGGACGCCGCCGCAGATATACAGATTGCGTTGACAACAGCTTTAACAGCTGATGTTAACAATTTACCTGTTACCGCTGCCGATGATGCAAGCGGCGAGATGACGCTTACTGCCAAGAACAAAGGTATAGCGGCTGGTGATCTTGATGTACGATTTAATGCTAATTTAGGTGAACAGTTGCCGGCAGGTTTGTCACTAACATCAGTTACATTTACTGCTGGAACAGTAGACCCCGATGTCGCAGACGCATTAGCTGTACTAGGTTCAGATTGGTTTAATGTTATAGCGCAACCGTATACGGATAACACCAATATGAATCTTATAGAAGCTTACCTTGATAGCGTTAACGCTCCTATGGAAATGCGTGACGCAATGTGCTATCAATCTCTTCGGGATACGCTAGCTAACACTATTACGTATGGTTCTGACACGACAAATAGAAATAGCGAATGGATGGTTACGTTAGCTGTATATAAAAGAATGCAAAGTACATTCGAGATTGCATCCGAGGTTGCGGGTTTGACCGCGGTATCTATTCAGGATGACCCAGCAGTACCACTGCATAGGATGAATCTAATGAAAACGACTGCTCTTGATACAATAGATAAGTGGACAGCTGTTGAACGTAATTTGTTGGCTTTGTCTGGTATAGCTACGCTTTCTGATGATGTTGGTGTACAAACAGAAGCGACCGTCACTATGTATTTAAAAAACGACGCGGGCGCTGATGATACATCGTATCAACAGCAAAATACAATGTTTACCTTAAGCTCACTTCGTTATCGCTTTAGAAACTGGATTCTGTCTCGGTATCCCAGAGCAAAGCTTGCGTCTAACGCAGATTTAATAGGACCCGGGCAACAGATAATGACTCTTGATACGGCGAGAGATGAGGCAGTTGCTTGGTTTAAGCAAGCGCAACGTGATGGACTTGTTGAGCCTTCTCCTGCAGCGTTGACACAATTTAAAGCTGATTTAATTGTGGAAAGAGATTCTGGTAATGCAAATAGAATAAATTGGATCTTACCGCCCGATCTGATGAACTTATTCATTGTCGGCAGTTCTGTAATTCAATTCCGACAGTAAAGGTGTTAATACAATGGGTGTCAAAAGGATAGCAGGATTTTTCGAAATTAAATATAACGGCATTAGTGTAAACGGTAGAGGAGACTTTACATTTAATCCAGGTCAACCGAAAAGAGAGGCCTTAATAAGCTCACGTACTGTTGACGGCTTTTCTGAGAAGGTTCAAGCTCCAACATTAAAAGGGATGATCACAGACTTTGGTGATTTACATGTTGTCGACGATATTTTGAATATGGTCGGTGCAACTGTCACTGTAAAATCTGGTAATGGTAAAACGTATATGCTAGAAGATGCTTGGTATTCTGGTGACGGGGAAATTAGCTTTGAAAACGGAACTGTTCAGTTTGAATGCACAGGTGTTAGCGCTGAGGAAATGGGTTAAATGACGAAAGAAAAACTAGTAACATTACCGCGCACTATTACATTAAGTAAAGAAGTGACTATCGGTAATAAGGTAATCACACAGATAGAATTTGTGCGAGAACCGACAGCTGGATCGCTCGGTAAGCTGCCTATCATGACTGAACATCAAAACATTGAACATTTTTTTCCAGTAATAGCTGCTATGACCGATCACCCAACCGTGGTTATTGAGAGACTCAGCTTTAAAGATTTTCAGAAGTGTCTGGCGGTAACACTCCCTTTTACGCAAGATTCGGAGATTGGCGACATGACTTCCGATTAATTGCAAGAATGTATAGATGGACACCGTCAGAGCTCAAAAAATTGACTGCCGATGAGTTAATTTTTTGGAGCAAAGCAGCTAAAGAATACGCAGAAGGTCGCTATTAATGCCTACGCTAGCACCAGTAAAAGTTGATATTATTGGAGGTGACCAGTACACTAAGACTTTTAGCAATATGACTAAAAGTTTAAAATCTATTAGTGGTAAAGTTACTGCTACAGGTAAGTCGTTAACGGCTGGTTTAACTGTTCCGATAGTTGGTGTAGCGGTTGCCGGAATTAAAATGTCTAACGACATGAATAAAGCTATGGCCAACGTTGGTACGCTTATTCCGGGACAGCGTGATCGTTTAGAAAAATTAAAACAGAGTGTCTTGGACTTAGGGGTAGCTACTGGTGCGAGCTCACAGGATATTGCTGACGGTCTATATGAAACTATATCTGCATTTGGTAGCGCGGAAGACCCGATGAATAAATTGGCAATCGCTACTCGTATGTCGGTTGCAGGCATATCCACAGTTAAGGATTCGCTAAAACTTGTGTCGGCTGTAACTAAAGGTTATGGTGATACTAGCGACGCGGCCGCGCAACAAGTCTCGGATATGGCTTTCAAGACAGTAGAGTTGGGGCAAACTACCTTTCCTGAACTAGCTGCTTCTATTGGTAACGTTGTACCATTAGCGACAACACTTGGTATAAAACAAAAAGAATTATTTACTGGATTTGCGACACTAACAGGTGTCACAGGAAATGCGTCTGAAGTTTCTACTCAATTTGCTTCTGCACTAGGTGCTTTTATAAAACCGTCTGCTGACATGACTAAAACCGTAAAGAAATTAGGTTACGAGTCATCTGTTGCGATGGTAAAAGAATTAGGTTTGAAAGAATCTTTAAATAAATTAAATGAAACAACAGGCGGTAGTGAAATAAAATTAGGTAAATTATTAACGCGAAAAGAGGGACTAAATTTAGCATTAACTCTGTTGGGACCGCAGTCTGCTAATTTTACCGAAAAATTAAAACAGATGGGTCAAGCAGCTGGTGCTACAGACAAAGCGTTTGCCGAACAGAATGATGGTATTAACAAAACAGGTGCTGCGTTTAATCAATTGACAGAGATTGGTTGTAAGTTTTTAGTACAGATAGGTGATAAGCTAGCACCTATTATATTGAATATTTTAAAAAAGCTACAACCGTTTGTCGATACTATATCAAATCTATCAGACGAGACTCTAGAGTTTGGTTTAAAACTTGGTGGTTTGCTCGCAGCGGTTGGACCCGTACTGCTCATTGTTGGTAAATTGGGTGGTGGTGTGTCTGGCTTAATGGCTTTGATTGGTGGGGCTGGTGGTTTGGGTGCTGTGTTTGCAGCTTTGACGGGTCCAGTTGGTATAGCTATCGCCGCTGTTGCTGCGTTTACTGCGGCCATGATTTATTTATGGGATGAGATTGCTCCAATTAGAGAAGCTGTGTTGGATCCGATAAAAAATACAATTGCTGATATAGCTAATGTTTTATCTTTTTCCACAGATGGTGCTAGCAGTTTTGGGGCTTCGATAAAAGATTTGACAGCTAAGATTTCGAGTCTCATCGCACCAGTTATAAAAGTAGCGGTATCGTTGTTTCTAATGCCATTGCGAATGATTGCACGTTGGGTTCGTATTGGTATTGAAGTATTTGGTATACTCGGCAAAGTTTTTTCCACTGTGTGGAGTGTAATTAAACTAGGTATTGGCTATATTTCAAATCTGTGGAAAGAGTTTAAAGAAGGTACGGTGGTTGGACAGATATTGGTATCAGCTTTTAATACTGTTGCGGAAGTTGTTGGTAAAGTTTGGGAAAAGATAAAAGGCTTGTGGGATGTCGTAACAGGGTTTTTCGGTACCATTGGTGAAGTATTATCTGATTTAAATGATGAGGTAACCATAGCTGTTAAGAAACAAGAAGAGAAAACCGATGGAGTCAAGGCTAAAGCAGAAGTTGATGTAAAGAAATCGGGTACAACAAAAGAAGATAGCGATATAATACAAAACCCACAACTGTTAGAGTCATTATCACTAAAAGAGCAAAAAGCATCTTTTGATATTAGTATAAAAGGTTTGGGTCAAGGGATGTCTGCTGAAGTAACAAATGCTAAGGGAGGAAAAATAAAACTGAATACTAAAGGCGGTATAATGGAGGGGAACATATAATGGGTTGGAAAGAACAGTATTTGCCAGCGTCGTTCGGAAGTGTTCCTTTTTATGCAAAAGTATCATCTGTCAAAGGAGGTCGACGTCTCGTTACACATATGTATCCACAGTCTGACACGGTGGAACATGAGGATTTAGGGGCTGACGACACTAAATTTTCGTTTAACGCCTATATAGTTGGTGACGATTATTTTTCAGCACGCGATAAGCTTGAAACTGAATTTAGAAAAAATACGGTTGGAAGATTGGTTCATCCGTTTCGCAACGCGATAAATGTCAGAGTCGAATCGTATGCTTTGACTGAAGAAGCTGATCGCGGCGGTGTTGTTTTTTTTAATGTTACATTTGTATTAGATCCAGAGCCTGCTTTAGCTGTTGTTGCGGATACAAAAAAACAAGTCGAATTGGTTAGCGCTGAATTAGATGTTGCCGTCGCTGACTGGTTTGAAGCTGTTTATGATATTGATAATATTTCTTTTGGTATACTAGATGATATTTTAGATACGCTCGATAGTGTTTTAGGTGTACTTGATAACGTAAAAAAAGCCGCTGCTACTGCGGCCGCTTTTAAACGACAGATTAGTAATATTCGTGGCAAGCTTATTTCGTTGCGAGTAAACGCGGGAGCTATAGCGTTCACCATGAAAGGTGTTGTAGATTTTGCTGTCGATACTGCTGATGACTTAGGTAATTTATTTTCAGCTAAAGATCAAAGTCGAGAGCAAAAACAAATATATGATAGTACTAAGACACCATATACAAGCAATGTTACCTCAGACGTTGCTGAGAATTCAAGCTATCCATCAAAACAAATAAGGAATTTGGTAGCCTATAATACAGTCGCATCTACAATGAAGCTTATGACAAAGATTAATTTTAAATCATCTAAGGATATAGCTGATGAACAAAAAATATTATTTGCGTCTATAGATGAGTTGTCTAATGATAGCAGTATTGATGACACTATTTTTTCTGTGTTGCGAAAAGCCAGGGCGGTTGTATATAAATATTTGAGTGAAGAGGTTGAAGAGTTACCTAGTATTATAACTATTACTCCACAGAGAAGTCGAAATACTTTAGAGCTGGCCAATGATTTTTATGGAAATATATCAGAGGAGCAAATCCTTATAGATTTAAACGGGATTATACATCCGGGTTTTATACCGAAGCATGTAGAATTTTATTTGAGAACTAGGGTATGAGCACTGTTGAGATAGAAATAGGTGGCCGGTTGTTTTCAGGGTGGAAGTCTGTTCGTATAGACACGGATATTGAATCTCTCTCGTCTAGTTTTTCCGTAGGTGCCCGCGATAAAGATGGCCTGCTATCAAGTATTGTTGCTGGAACTGAGTGTAAAGTATATATTGTTGATAAGACAAAAAAGTTGGTATTGGATGGGCATGTTGTTCAAAGAGAAAGATCTTTAACGTCTAGTGCGCATGATGTGTCTATATCTGGAAATGATAAACTAGCAGATCTTGTGGATTGTTCTGCTATAAAAAGTAATCGTGTGTGGATTAAAAAGAAATTCACAGCTATCATTAAAGCTGTAGCTTCTGAATTTTCAATAGATGTTAATACTACAGCTGTGGCGAGTGATCCTATTATCGATAAATATGTATTACAAACAGGTGAATCAGCTTTCGACACTATAGAGAGACTGTGTAGAACTCAAGGTGTTTTACCTATTAGTTCTTTCGATGGTAAATTGATTTTATCTTACGCGGCAACTGCCGCTGAAAGATGTGTGGAAAATTTAGTTGTTGGTCAAAATATTCTAGATATTAAAGAGACTTCCGATTGGAACGAACGATTTAGTCAATATATATGTATATCACAAAACGCAGGTAATGGAAAAAAGTGGGATGCGGCTATATTGCAATGTAAAGCTGTATCATCAGATGCGTCGGTTACTCGGTATCGTCCGAAATTATTCACAGCAGAAAATAGATCTGATAACGCGATGTTAGTGAAGCGTGCCAATTGGGAAGCACAAGTAAGAGCAGGAAGATCAACAACTTATTCGCTGTCTGTATACGGTTGGTTCCAGAAAATAGCTGGTATCCCGACAACAACGTTGTGGGAAAAGAATAAGCGTATAAATTTAAAAGTGGACGCCTGGGATATAGATGAAGAATTGTTGGTAACTAGTGTTTCTTATTCACTAGATGATAATGGTGAAATTACATCTTTAACATTGCGACATCCAGACACTTATTTGAAAGATCCCACAGCGAGCATATCGATATGAAATCTAAAATAATAGGCAGATTAACATCGATGATTGTCAAAGGTTTGGTGAAGGCTATTGATGACAGTACACAAGTACAATTGGTAAAAGTAGCGACGCGGCCTAATGAAATTATAGACGGTATGGAGAGAATTCAAAATTACGGGTTGAGTTCTAATCCGCCTGAAAACGGTGAAGCTGTTGTTGTGTTTGTTAACAGTAATAGTGAAAACGGTGTGGTCATAGCTTGCGACTCTGCAAGCGATCGTCCTACAGGCAATGACGCCGGTGATGTTTTACTATACTCAACACACGGGCAAATTATAAAACTTGGATCTGATACTAATATAGTGGCCACGCAAAGCGGAACTTTTAATATTGGTAATGGTAGTGATTTTGTTGCAATGTCTGCGAAAACAGATGCCTTGTTTACAGCTGTCCAGACTGCGTGCGCTACATTCGTTCCACCTGGCATTCCGGATGGAGGCGCCGCTTTAGCCACAGCTATAGCCAGTGCATTGTCTAGTATTGTTACCGCGTCTACAAACTTAAAGGCTGATTAATAATGCAACTGCTGAATGATTTTAAATTCGAGTACAAGGCATCTACAGCAACTACATTAGGTCCAGCCGATTTTGTTGTTTCAGGAAAAGATGTAATTTCAGATTCTACGTTTGAAACCTGTGTTACTATAACGCTTGGTACAGATGCTAGAGCAGCGGATTCTGATGTACTGCCGGCTGGTGTTACAACGAGGCGTGGTTACTGGGCAAACAATTTGTTAGGTGTAAATTTAGGTTGTAAACTTTGGCTATTAGGTAGATCAAAACTAGACAACTTAACGGTTGCTTTGGCAAAGCAGTATGTAGAAGAAGGGTTCAATTGGATGGTAAGTGATGGTATAGTATCTTCAGTCGAAGTTACTGTATCAAGATACAATAGTCGTCAATTGAATTTTTTTGTTGTTTTTGTACGACCTGACCTATCAGAAATTGAGTTTAAATTTTTTGCTAATTGGGAAAGCAATACTATAGGTAATTTAAATGTTAACTAGGCCGAGTATAGAAGAAATATATCAACGTATAAAAGCTGATATGGAAAGTAGACTAACAGGAGGTCTGAAAGTTTTACGCGTGTCAATGTTAGGTATCTCTGCAACAGCTTTTTCTGGCGTGACACACTTAATGTATGGGTTTTTAGAGAGTATTTCTAGACAGATGTTTGTTGATAAGGCAGATGAATATGGACTTACACGGTGGGGAAATATACTAGGGCTCCCAAGAGAGGCGCCTACGTATGCTACTGGTTACGTAGCTTTTACAGGTGTGTCTACATATACTGTTGTTGAAGGGACAGTAGTTGTCAACGGTAGCGGCATAGAGTATGAAACTCAAGATGACTTTGTTATAGGCACTGATACAATGGTAGAAATTGTCGCCACAACAGAAGGTGTGATTGGCAACACATCAGAGGATACGTTAAGTTTAAGCGTTCCGGACGTAAGCGTAAACACAGAGGTCGATGTTATTAGTGGCTTGGATGATGGCGCCGATTTAGAGTTATTGGAGAGTTGGCGATTAAGATTGTTGCAGCGATTACAGAATCCACCTGGATCGGGTAACGCCGCAGACTACGTACGATGGGCGTTAAGTGTAGCTAATGTAGATAACGCTTGGTGTATTCCAGAATATTCTGGGTCAGGTACAGTGGCAGTAGTAGTTTCAAAAAATGATTTTGAGTCAGTAGGCTTAACCGTATTAACAGATGTTGAAACATACATAGAATCTGTGAAGCCAGTACCGGCGGCCGTAACTTATCTAGACATAAATCCTATTCCGGTAATATATACAATTGAAATAGAGCCATACAGCGTCGAATTACAAGGTGCTATTTCTGAAAAATTAAATGATTTACATTTAGCTGAGTCTGGCCCAGGAAACACATTATTGCTCTCACATATACGCGCCGCTATAAGCTCATCGGGTGTAAATGATTATGATATTACAGATATAAATGTAGATGGTTCATCGATAGGTGTAAATAATATAACATCATCAACTCCTGATACACCAGTTTTTGATTCATGTGTGTTTAGTGCACTATAATGACTGTTTTATTTGATAAATTTAAATTTGCGCAACGTTGGTTTGAAAACGCTTACTCAGATTTACTCCACGATTTATTTCCAGACGGCTTTATTTGGATATTTGATCGTGTAAATTTTGTAAGTTATTTGCAAGATACGATTGGATCTTCTGTTTTATTGCAAGACAGTACATCGAGTGACACGGTACTACAGGATACCACATATTCATCCGGAGGAAGCGGTAATATATTTAGAAGATTTCTATTTTGTTTCGCAGCAGAATTAGCGCGCTTCGAAGGAAAAGCGTGGGATGTACTGAATCAAACCGATCCTGGTGTCGCAGTTGATTTATTGTCAGACTGGGAACGTGTATTAGGTTTACCCGAAGAATGTTTCGCCGATGAGACGCTAACTGTAGACGAACGCCAAGAGATAGCACACAATAAATTATTTTCTACAGGTGTAATTGCTAATGAATCTTTTTATATTAATTATGCGGCAACAATGGGCTTTACGGTTACAGTTGAAGAGATACCGGAAGATAGCTCTCCCAGAATTATGGGTGTCGCGATAATGGGTGTCGAACCAATGGGTGGATCTGGTGGTTACTCTATACTAAAAATAACGGTAGTTTCAGGCACTGGAAATATTAATGTTTTACAGTGTGCAATAGACAGATTAAAACCAGCACACGTAACTATAGTTTGGGTGATATAAGATGTCTTATGAAGAAGTTAGAATACAGCGGATAATAGATTTAATTGCTAATATAAATTCTGGACAGATTGCCATAGAGCCTGGTGCAGATAGCGACTTGGGTTATGCTATGCTTGGTTATAAAGATTCATCTGGAAATGCTTACAAAGTATTAGTGAAGGATGAACCTGGGCGATTGGCTTATTTAGACTTTGTGGATAATGATGATAGTATAGGTGATGGTCGTTTGCTTTTTGATGATGATACAGATAGTTTTCATGTTGGTTTAAATAGTAGTGTAGATGTCACGTTGGGAGAAGACTCTTTAATACGAAGTTACAATAACTCGGGATCAGAAATAGCTAAGGGTGTAGCTGTTAAAATATCTGGTGTTAATAGTGGAGTACCAACAATTGCATTAGCAGATAAAGATACCGTTACTTTTTCTGATTTTGTATTTGTAACTTCAGAGGATATAGCAGATTCTTCTTATGGTTATATAGCACGTTATGATCATATCGATTCTTTGAATTTAAGTTCTTTTAGCGATAACGATACGTTGTGGCTTGACGATGATGGAGGTTATCAAAATACACAACCAAACGCACCTGCAGTGTCAACCAAGATAGGTAGTGTATTAAGTAATAGTGCAACACAGGGTATTTTATTTTCGGATATTAGTGTTGTACCGAAAATAACAGAGCTGTCCGATGTTAATCGGACTAGCGGCCCCTCGGATGGTCAAGGTTTAGCTTGGTCTGATTCGAATAATCGCTTTGAATTTGTTAATCTGTCTAGCGGTACGGCTACTTTAGCAGACGGTGCAGTTGGTTTTGGGGATTCGAGCAATGAGTTATTTGGCGATGATATAAACTTTACGTGGGATTATATAAACAGATGGCTATTGATAGGTGTCACAGCACCAATAAGCCTTAGTGGTAATGATTGCTTATATGTCGAGGGAATAACTGAACATAAGTCGACTGTATTTTTTAGAGCCGATGTTAGACTATATGACGATGAATTAATGCTTTTTGGCAGTCCAGGTGTTTCTTGCGGTATGTTTTTCAATACATCGCACACAAATGAATGTTTACAGTTGACTGTTGATAATACGTCTAGAAACTTTGTAGTTACAAGTTATGACGATAAAGGTGTGAATTGTAATTTTTCTTCGCAAACAAATCCAACATTGTTCTTAGCATCAGATAGTATAAACTCAGATCAAACACAGTACTTGAGTTTAACACACAACCAGGCAGATGGTTTGCTGACATCAGGAAAAGGGTCAGTAGCTTTTTCAGATGAGTTTGTTGCAGCATCAGACTGGACAGATACAAACATACCTTTATTTAATTCCTCTGCTGAATGGAGTGCAGCATATTCTTTGTTAAGTAGCAGTACTGGATCAGTGTGGGCTTTGATTGATGCGGCCGCTAATTCAGGCAGTAGTATTAGTAATTTGCAAGAAGCTTATGAAGGTGGTAATACTATTGTATCCACTAATTCTGATGGTCTAGTTTCAATTTCTAGCGATGCTAGTGCTACAGTACCTGTGCTTACATTAGCGAGTGGTAATGCAACTACAGGTGGGGATATAATTTCTATAAATAATGACAATATTAATGCTAATGCTGTTTACTTTGAGGGATCTGCCGGAGATGGCGAAGAGGTTTTTGGGCATTTGTTGAAAGCAGATGGTTCTATTTCAATTTTAGGTGATTTTTCTTACAATGGACGGGCTTTTTTCAACGCGCAAAAATACACCGGTGAAGGGACAACTGTATATGGGATTTTACGGGCGGAGGATACGGGTTCAGATTCAGGAGAAGTTAAGGTAGATAGTGATGGAAACGTCACTGTAACAAGTACTGACGACATCATTCTGAATTCTGCAAGCACAATTCAACTAGATGCAACAAGCTATATCACGTGTCAAGACACTTCTGTGCGAGATGTTCAGAATATTTCATATAATGACACATTAACATATGTTCATCTATTCTCGGGTGTTGCTTTTATAAATTGGATCACAGGAACTAATATACAAAAAATAGACTTGGATGCAAACTGTACTTCTGTCAGCATGACAAATCCTGCTGGACCGGCAGAATTGCACTTAATTTTTGAATGCGACGGATCGTCTAGAACGTTTACAAATTTTTCGGGTACAGTCATCTGGTTCGGAGATAGTAATCCAGACACTACGCCTTATGCAGTTCCCGCAAATGAAGATGTTATTGTTAAGTTAATATTTGACGGTACTAGTTATCGTGCTTGGGTTATGTCGCAAGTATAAAAAAGACAAAAATATTTGAGGTAAAAGATGAAAAAGGAAACGACATTAATAAAATCACTTCACTATAAAAGATTATTTACAATTATGTGTAATAACAAAGCATCAATAAAATTTAATTATGCTGTGCTAAAAAATTTAAAGAGTTTAAGTAAAGCTGTTCAAGAAACTGAAAAAATACGTGACGATATTTTAAAAAGTGATCTAGAACTGTCGAATCAGATAAAAGAATATGAACAGAAATTATTAAAGCTAAATAGAAGTGAATCGACAGCATACAAAAAAGATTATGATACGTTGACTGATAAGTATTCAAATGCATGTGAAAAAAGAATAGAACTATTAAATTTGCCTGTTGTTTTCGACACATATAAATTTAATATAGCAGACTTAACTAATGTATTCGACGATTATACGACTGAGATCGCTAATTTGTTGCTAGAACTGGATTTGTTGGAAGATGGCTAGTATATACGAAAGATTAACATCTGTAGAGGTAAATCTAAATAATTTAAATGAAAAAGTTGAGCGTAGGTTCGACGATTTTGAGTTACGACTTACAGAAAAAATAGAAAACATAGGCTCGTGTATTGCGAATGTTGATAAAAAAATAGATGCCCGTGTCAACAGTTGCCCCGTTCTTAGCGCTGTGAAAGAAAATCAAAAAAAATATTTAAAAGAAACGTTAGCTAAGAATAAAATTAAGAAAAATAGAATTATATCGATTATAATATCTATAATTTTATTAACGACTGTAGCATTACTAAATTATCTAAAAGGAAACTAAATGCATAGAATAGAAGATTGGGACGGCGATACTGTTACAGAAAGTGGCCACAACCGATTTAAAGATCGTGCGCTACCCACATATCCAGGTACTGTGGACAAAGCGGAATTCAATAATGCTGTGATGGAGGAATTGTGCTACATTGTGGAAAACTATGGCGGTGATTGCGACATAACACCGTCTGCTGATCGTACAGCTGGATGGCACGCAGTACACGACGCCATATTTAGTGATGGAAACATAACCTCTGATGCAATAGATAATATAAGTGTTGCCAAACTTTCTATAGGTACACTTTCTATAACTTCTGGAACGTACACGTGGGAACAAGCCTACGGAGGTTTAATTTATAAGCAAGATGTTTCGGGAACTATTTATCAGCATACAATGTTTGATAACGAGGGTATCCACATTGATAGAAAAAATGGTGACCCAGAAGATGATGTTTATTTAACTATAGACGGATTAGATTGTAAAATAGAGAATAGTGGCGGTACAGCTACTTTGCTGCGGACAGTGTATGGATCGCGCGGTATCACATACGCTGAAGGACCGGGTAATGTTTCCGCGTTTGAATCTGCCAATGTTCGTAAAGCTGTTTTTGACCTGTCGTCTGCGGCTTGGACGTTAGATGCGGGCAATGTTTATTATTACGGTGCAGATTTGGACTCATCTGGTATACCAGACACAGCAGAGGTATACAGTGCTTTTGTCAAAGTATCATATGGTAGCGGTGGTTATTATCGTCTCCATCCGGCTGACGTGCGCATTAGTGCGAGTGGAGGTTACCTTGAATTAATCAGTATACGCATAGTATCGACAGCGGCACCAGATAACGGTTGTCAGCTAATAATCGAATATGACGCTAGTTCGGTGTCATAAAGAAAGAGGTAATAATGAAAAGTAAAATTGATTTGTTTGTAATGTGTTTTGCTATTGTTGCACTGATTATGTCTTGTGCCTCATTAAAGAATAGTACAGATCCAGAAACGGTCATTACAGTTGTGAAAAGTGCTTGCGAAATCGCTTGTAGTAAACAAGTGGAGATGGATCAAGAGTCATGTTACAAACTTTGTGATATGACAGATGATATTACAGATATGGTTGAAAAAAACTATGATATAAACTTAAAACAAAAATAAAAATGCTATTATTTTAAGTTTCCCCAGCTAGAACCTATTTCTTCATCAACTTTTAACGGTACCCTTAAGTCTAATACAGTTTCACAAGTGTGACGTATTTCTTTAAACACATTATCGCAATCGCCTGGATCGTCAAAATCAAGTTCATCATGTACAGTTAACAGTGGTACACCGACAGAATTAAACAAGCCATCCTCATAACATTTCAACATACCTGCTTTTAAAATATCAGCCGCTGATCCTTGTAATTTTCTGTTTAGTGCTTTATGAAGCATTGCTCGAATTATCTCTGAACCGTATGTCTTTAGCGCTTTGTCATAAGGCAAAGGCTTCGGACGAGCTTCAAAGTAATCACGCCAATTTATAGGTTCATATAAGTTAAATCTAGATTTTCTACCAAGAATTGTGTCAATAAAACCGTTATTCTTAGCAAAGTTCATACACCATTCCATAGTCTCTTTAGCAAATGGTACACTTGTATGATAAGCTTCAAATAATTTTTTAGCTTCATCATTAGCAAGATTAAGATTATTTCCTAATCTAAATTCTGACATCCCATAAACAAGACCAAAATTAATAGTTTTAGCAGGTGATCTATCTAAAGTCATACCAGTCAATTTTTTAATCAAATCGATTGTCATGCTGTGATAATCTGTATTTGGTTTTGTACAGTATAAATGCCTAGCTTCATCACTACCATCACCGACAGCGAAATTGACAAGCATTCTATATTCAACTTGTGATTGGTCTTGTTTTCTCCACCCTTTATTATAAGGTATAAATAATTTTCTAATCTCTCTTCCAAGGGCGGTTCTGTATGGTACTTGTTGTAAATTTGGATCTGACGCTGACAAACGACCCGATCTTGTTCCACTCGCGTCACTGCGTAAAGGGTGAAATTGGCAATGTATTCTACCATTCACACTATGATTTATTATGGCATTTTGTATAAACGTATTTCTTAATTTATCTAACTCACGTATTTCCACAATTAGTTTGGCGATATTACTTGAACTAAATGTTAAGAAATTTTTCGTGAAACTTGGATTGCCCTTCTCTGTTTTTTCGTACGCTAGTCCATTACGATCAAAAGCCGATGCTATACTCTTAGATGCGTAAACGTCAACGGATTGCTTTGCAGTCCAGTTTAATTCTTTCTGCTTTTTTAGTTGTTGTTGTTTTAGTTTATCTGATAGCTTGTCAGCAGCTTCTAAGTCTATTCTTACACCACGTTGACGCATTTTGACAAGTAGTGGAATCAATTTATTCTCCATTATAAATAGATCCCATAAGTTTTCAGCTTTCAATTTTTTGTATAGAACAGGCATGAGCCTGAGCGGAATATCAACGTCGCTCTCGGCATAAGGACCGACAAGTTGCGGCGGTGTTCTGTGGATATTAGCTCGCTGTTTACCGTTTGGCTGTCCCCCGAAAGCTTCTGAGCACCATTGATATAAGGTGTTGCTTTCTTTTCCTAAGCCTAGATATTTTTTGCCTAAGGCGTCTAATGCAACAGGGTCTTGCTCAGACAGTAACGCTTCTGCAAATTGGACATCGTACAGTTGACCTTTAACATCAATACCTTCTTCCGATAACCAACCGACATCATACAATAGATTCGCCCCAACTTTAGGTGTATTTGTGGACAACTCTTTTTTAAGCCAATTAAAAACTTTTTCAGGTTTTAAATTTAAACTACAGCCTACTGTATGACGAACAGGAAGGTACCAGCGACCGTCATTGTCTGCCCCAATAGAAACACCAACGATATGCCCTTCTCCGCGAGCCCATCCCGGTCCTCGCTTGATCAACCCCGGATCATAAGTCTCCACATCGATTGCCAGTAATTTGGCATCCGATAAACGCGGTAAATCTCTAGGCGGTTTCCAGTTGTTAGAAGGTATAGGCGGTATTTTTCGCTTTTTTGCTTTTAGAACTGAATTTATATTCCAAAATATACCTGTCATTTTAGTGTATAATTTTGCCTGCGATTAGTCCTTTTAGGTTTGATCCAGTGAAAGGACATGGGCTTGGGTACGACGAGAAATCAATATGTGTAGCAATGTCTTGTAGATCACTTAATTGCTTATAAGAGAAACGACTGGTTTTTATATTATTTAAGCTAGGTACAATGACTTGTGCTCCTTTGTCAAAATCTATATGAGTTTGAAGTTTATTTTTTGTTATATACACATCACTATCTTTGTTTAAAAAATTTTTTATTTTTTTTAAGCTTTCGAAAAAATCTGATTTAATAGTAGTAGCTTTATTTATATTCGTTTTTATTTCATAGTCATCAGGCCAGCGTGCATCAATACAAGACGTTTTTAAAATACCTTTTTTATATAAAAAATATAAACAATTATCCTTTTCTGATATGAAAGATGGCGCTATGTTAATGCGTAATAAATTCATTACTGTTTGTGCTGGAATGATATAATTTTTAGTCAGTTTTAAATCAATAGCATGTTCAATAAAAACTAAGCTGTTAGTCGACAACATTTTTCCTTGTCGTAATAAAATTCCTGTAGCCCACTGATGCGCAGTATCAGTAGCCATAAATCTCGATAATTTTTTAATTATGTCTAGAAAGTTTTTTGGAACTTTTATTTTTTTAAATTTTTTCGGTGGTTCGACAAAACATGAATCGTGTTTCGGTAAATTTATTTTTACGCCATTGCCAGTAGCAATAAATTTATTATTTGTTTCGTATAAGCTTTCTAATTGAGTAGCTTTATAAGCTTCAAAGAATAGTTTACTATTTACACAAATATCTTGCTTGTTGGAAAACAGATGCCAGGTTGACATAATGCCATCTGTTGTAAAAATTATACCTTTGTGGGTACTAACTAAACTTGTGCTAGGTACTAATTGGGTTTCACTTGTAGTGCCACACACGAAATGTATTGCTTTATCCATAATTATTTTTTGAAACTGATTACTTGGATGTGCGTTTTCGGAGCGCTGGTAGACTGTGTTCTTTGCGCCAGTTACACATGACCACACCGATCAACGCATTTGAAGGATCAAATTCTGGATGCTTTACTCGAATAGAGTTTACTCGCGCAATGACAGCTTGTCTGTCTGGTTGCTCGCCCGTTTTTTCATACATCATGTCTAGCAATTTTCTCAATTTGTTAGACACGCTATTAGCTCTCGGTCCTCTTTTTGTCGTTTCTTTTTCAGCTACTTTCTCTTTGACTGCCTTTTTCTTAGCCGCGCTCTTTTTTTCTACCTTCTTCTTGGCAAGTGTTTTCTTAGCCGCTTTCTTATTGGTAGACGTCTTCTTGGCCACTTTTTTTTCAGCTACATTTTTTTTCTTTGTTTTTTTTGCAGACACTTTTTAAATTCCTTTCTATAAATATTGCTAATACTTTTTTAATATATATTTCTTTAACTTGTCAAGCTTATTCTTATTAAAAATAAAACTATTTGCTTTTTTTGTTGTTATATACAAATAATCGGATTGTATCTCTAACAAATCGGATAGGGTCATGATTATTAAGCGCGTTTTTATATCACGTTCATTTAGTTTTAATAGTTTACTTACTCTATTAATTTCAAATGTTTTATTCGTATGTCTCAACACATATATTACGTTTATAATATTAATGTTTTTTGAATCGGGCGCCATATCAATTACTTTTTACGCTGTTGCCGAAGTCTTTTTCGACGATTCGCATCTTGCTGTCTATTTCGAAAATTTGTGTATTCATTTTCAATGACCGGAATAATTTTTTTTATTCTTGCATCGATTTCTTTGGTGCTAATTTTATTTCTAATGCTATATCCGAAGCTTCGTAATATATTAATTTTGTTTTGTCTTTTTATCTTTTTTATTTCGCATAGACAAATAGCTAATCTTTTTAGCTTAAGCTGTCTTATCTTGATAGAATGTCTCGTACTCATTTTTACTCCTTATAATTTTGAGATTTTGTCCAGCACATGTGTAACAAAAATGGAACTGACACATAACAAATCTGGTTCCCTTGACAAAACTGTCGAATCAAAATCAAGGCATCCGTTTTTTCCGATAACTGCTACTTTATACACTATGCCATTTACTTTTTTAATAACCGATGCACCATATCCATTTGCAAATTTAAATCGCCACTTTTCTCTAGGATCGTTACCCAATCGGTCAAGAATTACGTGTTTCTCACAATTATGCTCAAACGATTTCATAGTCTTCCTCAATTTTCGGTTGTTTCTGTTACCATTTTATTTCGTTTCTGTTCCCTTATTTCGCCCGCTATTAATAATTCTGAGGAGGGCCCAAACGCTCGGCGAGTTTGGTGCCATGTCGACAGGCCTTTTTCTGAGATCTTCTCTTGATGGCCCAGTCTCGATGACATGTGGGTCACGCTTCTCGCTTTGCAGAGAATATTGAATTTTTGATTTTTTCATTTTCATTCTTCTCCCCACCGGGCTAATCGTCTAGCCGCGCTAGACGCCAGTTTATATCTGATCTCGTTACTACTAACTGTTTCAATTCGTCACATGAAAAGAATGTTATAGGATCACATACGTTCTTTTCGTAGACCCAAAAATAATATTGATCGAAATCTACGTAGAAATTGCCACGCTCGAAGATTTTATTCATCTGTATCTCCTTCTTCTCGCCTTTTTGCCGCCATTTCCCACAGATGGCTGATTCTGACAGTCTCCGCCTTTTTTACTGGACAAGTGTCGCACTCGTCCCCGACTTTCCCGGGACACTCTCCACAGTTAAAATATTTTAATACGCTCTCTGCATGAGCGAGCGTGAACTCACCATCGTATTTACACATTGCTGCCCATAGTTCGCTCTTTGTCCATGTCCATGTTTTTTCCGTATTCATCTCATCTCTCCTTTATAGCCGAATCGGCTGCCACTCCCGCCCGCCACAGAGTGACGGGCAGGGTGGGGGTCGGTTCAGACAAATAGTTTTTTCAATTTTTCTACTACCGCCTCGCCCCCATCTCCGATCCAATTGGCCAGGTCGCCCAAATCTTCCTCAGAACAACCGTCGGGACCAGCCCAGCACTCAGCGATCTCCTCAGCATAGTCAGGCAACTCATCAACTGACAGCTCACGCTGATAGAACTGCATGATTGTATTTCGATTCCAATCGTACTCCCCTACCTCAAAAGCTGGTATTTCATCGAGAGTACAGATCCACGTTGTACCTTCGGGAATTCCAGTAGAAACCAACCAATTTAGTATCAATTTTGTCACTTTCTTTCTCCTTTTTCTGGCCGAATTGTCCGCCATGACTGGCGGGCAGGGTGGAGGTCGATTAGTCGTGTGTAATCATGATTGCAATGTCGAAGGTATCATTTCCTTCGGCGTCTGTATTGCCATCCCCTGTCCATTCGGCTACAGCACCTACTGGAGCTATCAGCTCACGTATGCGATGCAACTCGACATCCGCATCGGGGTAGTCGTCACTATCCTCCGGCGATGCCTCTCCCGCTGACACCGCGAGTATGAGTCGGTCATCGTCGGATGAGGCAGAAAGATCATATCCCTCTGCCTCGATTATGGATCGTACTCGATCCAACATATCAGATAGCAAAATAAATTCGATATACCCATATTTCGATATATATTCTGCTGTTCCTCTCGGCTTATGGCCGATCGCTTTCCAAACCTTCCCGTCATCCATCTGTATGATCGCTGTACCGCTGTACGATGGCACCGTTCCCCATCTTACGGTACGATACGACCGATCATCTATTCCATTTAAGAGAGCCAACTCATATGTCGGCTCTTTGCTGCGCAAGTCGCTGGATAAAGATGTTGCACGTCGCACTAGGACGTCTAGCTGGTCAGCACTCATCCCACTTAGGTCGCATTCTTTCGCCATTTTACTCATCTTTTTCTCTTTTTCTGGCCGAATCGGCCGCCATTCCCACCCGCCATGACTGACGGGCAGGGTGGGGGTCGGTTCAGCGATCTGGTCCCTCGTCACTTTCCCCGGACAACCACGCCGCGCATGCAGCTTCGGCATCCTCGGTCGACGGGTATCTACCGAAGATCATATCACACCACATCCACCAGGCCCCCGCTTCGTCGTCTGTGTCGAGGTATAGGAGTCCAGGATCCTCGCTAGCTATCTCTTCTGCATACTCTACACAGACATCATCTAGATGTCCCTCAGTGTCGTCTGCGTATTTGCAGAGCTTAGCGTTGGGGTTTGCGCGCTTGAATTCGATAGCCTCGTACGCGATCAATTTTATCATTTCTTTCTCCTTTACTTGGCCGAATCGGCCACCACTCCCGCCCACCACTGAGTGATAGGCAGGATGAGAGTCGATTCTAGTTACTCGGTCGGCTTTGCTCTATTTCCTTGCCGAGCGCTTCAGCACACATTCTTCCGAGTTCGCCTCTCTCTTTGGTGGAGAGTTCGCGCATCTCGCTCATGGTGACTTTTCGGCCACCGTCTGCCTCGAAAAATTCTTTGATCGCTTTTACATTTGTTGTTTTTTCCATTGCTCTTTCCTCTGTTTTTTTGCTGCTTGATTGCAGCTCATATTATTAAGTATAGGGGCTAAATTAATAAGCGCAAGCCTTTTTTAATGAAATTTATAGATCGCAATTTTTTACCGTAAATCGGCCACCATTCCCATCCGCCACTGGGTGGCGGGCAGGGTTGTGGGTCTAAGATATATAGCGACCTGCATTTTTTGGATCGCTTTTAACGATCCGCATACACAGGGGACAAGGTGTCATCTGTCCAAGATCTGGATGTATCCATGGTCTCACACGTAGGCGATCAGCCCACGATTGATCGTAAGAACCAACCGGAGCACCACAGATAGTACCCCTACAACGATTTGACTTGTCGCGGTACCACATGTTACCGCGTGCTGGTTTCAGCTGTTTTCTGATATGAAAAATCATTTCTTTCTTCTTTCTCGCTGCTTTGTTGCAGCTCATATTATTAAGTATGGGGACTAAATTAATAAGCGCAACAATTAAAAAGCTCTTTTTAGAATTTTCGGATATTTATTATCCATTCTCACTAGAATTTGCTTTGGCTTTTTAAACTCTGATATTCTGTTCAGGGCTTCTTGAACCGTTTTAGGTGGTACAGTTTTTGCAACTTCTCTCCATACTTTACTACCTATAAAAGAGGCAAACCCGACATGCTCAAAGCATAGCCATTCTCGGATTTGTTTTTTTCCACACTGGTAGATCAGCATTAAAGACGGAGGCGACTTTGTCTTGATATTTGCTTTGGCATACAGCCGATCAACGTCGAACCAAATCTTCTCAGTCTCTTTTTTTATTATGTCCCGTTCGTCGTTTTCTTTCTCGAGTCGCGTCATTGCCGGAAATTCATTTCCACAGTCTGGGCAAATTTTTGTTGTTGCATGTACAATTGATTTGCACTTTTGGCAGACCTTAACAAACACATTTCGACCTTTACCGCGACCATTACATTTTTTGTCGGGAACAACGACATCGTTAATAGGTCCGAGTCTCTTAGTATTACCGGCAAAATCCAACACGAGACAGTTCTGTTTATAGGGTGCTGGCCTAGTACCACGCCCAACAGTTTGTACCCACAATCCAGGTGAGCACATAGGTCTAAGCATAATGATTAAATCTATAGCTGGAAAGTCAAACCCCGTGGTTAGCAATTGCGCATTAACAAGCGCACACAAAGAACCATTCATGAAAGCCTTTAGAGTTTCACTTCTTTCTTTATCCGACATTTTTCCATCTATGGTAGCAGCTTTAATACCTAGTCTATTCAATTCCGCTGCGATGTGCCGACTGTGGTCCAACCCCGTGGAAAACACTAGCCAATGATCTCTGTTAGCGCCTTTAATAGTTGCCTCTTTTAGCGCTGCTTTTGTAATAGATATTTTATCGACGGCTTGCTGTAATTCTTTTGGCATATACTCGCCACCTCGGATATGTACTTTCGATACGTCTAATTTTTCATCGGTTTCTTTTGTTATTAAATTAGACAAGTAACCGTGGTCAATATACCAATTAAAGCTGTCGAGTTGTGTGGAGTCATGACAAATGTCATCAAAAATAGTACCTTCAGTAAGCAATCCGCTGTTGAGTCTATATGGAGTAGCACTTAATCCTATTATTCGGATTGACTTATTTTTTAGTTTGAATTGATTAAGTGCTTTTTGATACATGGTATTACTTCGGTCCGGTATAAGATGACACTCATCAACGATTATATAATCAAACACACCTAATTGATCAGTTTTGTCGTAGATAGAAGCTATACCAGCAAAAATAATATCTTCGGTCGTATCTCTTTTTCCTATTCCTGCTGAGTATATTCCTATCGTTTTACTAGGTCGATAGTAGTTAAAAAGCTGTCGATAATTTTGTTGTATGAGTTCTTTTATGTGGGTTAATACTAGCACGCGTTTGTTTTGATACTCGGAAAAGTATCGAATTAACGCCGCAATTATGATGCTTTTGCCGGTACCTGTTGGCATCGCAATAATAGGATTGCCGCGTTTTTTATGTAGATAAGCTAGTGTCTGTTTCAAGACACTTTTTTGATACGACCGTAATTTCATTTGTTTGTTGATTGTCTTACGCTACAGACAGTCTATAACCTAATTCTTGAGCTATTTTTTAAAAGCGGTTATACCAAGCTTAGTTCTAGCGCGTTGAACAGCAGAAGCCGATACACCTAATTTATCCGCTATAACACGATCTGATACTTCACCTAAATGTTATTTGTCCCAAGCTATGTTTTTTTCTTGGCCATAAGCGCACATCCTAAACATAGTATACACAAAATTAATAAAAGCGATACTTTTTTAAAGCTACGCATTTAATTACGTGTATTATTCAGGAAATCGACAAAAATGTATCCTGCCATAGCTTACGATAAGTCGGGACTTTGCTTGCGACTCGACAACAATTACAGCAATTCGCTCTAAGAAAACCGACTACAGCTCTACGTGCGGACAGTAAATCAGTATAGGATCCTTTTAATCGTTCTTTTGGTACATCTATAACACGATAAACATTATCTATTTTTATGATTATATATTTTTTTGGCATACTAACTAACCTCGTATTGCTTCGATTATTTCACGAAGCATAAAGCTATTCGTATTGGCTGGCCCGTACAAAATTAATTCTTTTCGATTCGGCAGTATAATTTCCATCGAAATGTTTTCTGTGTCTACATTTTTTATTTTTGTTTTATATGGTAGTAAATCTTCATGATAAATATGTCCTTCACAAAAAGAATTTGTATTAGATATTAAATTTTTTGGTAAATACTGTTGACATTTCCATGATTTCTTTACAGTTGGTTTGCAAAAAGCGCACGTGCGACAATTTATTTCTACGGGGGCTACCTCCCAACAAATATCGCGATAGTCGCACATCTTGCATTTAAAAAACGTTTTTGTCTTAGCAATACGAGAGGGTGCTGAGTCACTATAAATTATTTGTTTTGCTCTTTTTATATACTCCTTTGCAACCGATTTCTTTATTTTAAATTGTTCGAGATGTATCTCTTCAGTATTCGCATTTAAAGCAAAATACAAAACGTAATTTAACTTCATTAGATAGGCATATACCGTTGCTTGGATATAATGCTGTAAAAAAGCTTTTTCAACTTTGTTCTTTACTAATTGCTTAAAGTACTGATCACCATGTGTCTTTATTTCTAGTACGTGTGGTTTGGGACCTAATTCAATAGCTTTGAGAATACCGTCTAAGCTACCACCAAAATGGCCATCTAGTGTGGATACTTTAAACTGTTTGTTATTTTTATTGTGTGTCCACAATGTAGCGCCGGATTGTTTTAACCAAACCGATACACGTGGTTCAGTGATTAAACCTCGTTCAAAGATTCTTAATTTACGGGCGTCGTGCTTGATTTTTTTTGCCCATCTAAATGTATACCAGATGTATCGGGCACAATCGTGTCCAATAATAGAGGCACCTAGATGATTTCTAAAATTGTACTTAGCGTTTTGCTCGATAGCTGTATTGATACTGCTTAGCAGTTTGTCGGTAGGTTTTATAGGCATGATCGTTCATTACTTTCGTGCTTTTCTACCTTTTTTTGTGGCTTTTTTAGTAGTTTTCTTTGTATTTTTAGTTTTAGTCTTTTTCTTTACGGGTTTTTCTTCTTCCTCGTCATCTTCCCACGGAAAGCTTTCTTCTTCGTCATCTTCTTCCTCGGCATCTTCTTCGACATCGTCCCAAGGTTCTGATTCTTCTTCTGTATCATCTTCCTCGGCGTCGTCCCACGGTTCTGATTCCTCATTTTCCTCTTCAGTGTCCTCTATACTCTCGTCAGCATCCCACGATGTATCCTCGGAATCGGCTTCTTCAAATTTTGAGTAAACTTGAATTTTATTTTGATCTTTATAGCCATTAGTACCCGGTGCAACAACTACATTAATAAGCAAAGGTTTGTCATGCAATTGTTGCGTATTCTTAATACGCTTTATTCCAAGTGCATGACAAATAGCCGACAATTGTGCTTCGGCTATTTGAACAGCTTCTTTATTAGGGTTAACCAGATTAAGACGATCAAATAGAACGCGTCCCTTGTACTCCGGTCCCATTACTTTGACCTTAATTTTAAGATGTTTTCCTTTCCCAGAATTGTTTTTAACCATTTCCGTGGCGACAATTTTTGCCTGATATTCACCTGCTGGTATCAAACCAAAACCTTCGTTAGGTGCGACCTTTCCTGCGTCAAATTCAAAATCTACTCCCATCTAATTACTCCTTAACACTGCGCATGATCTTATTTATTATGCGCGTCAAATTTGGTGACTCTTTTTTGTTTAGTGCACCGCTTCTATCCTTAGCGATGCACTGAAAATTTGCTTGTGTTCTTAGAAATCTTTTTCCATCATTATCAGCTTCCATTCGAAAAACACCGTCAAATAAAAACTGCAACTTGTTTTCTAATTTACCGCCCGGCATATTAGGCGAAAAGTAAACAGAAGAATCCTGCCTATCTACTGTGGATACCTCCTGTGCACTGAAATAAACGTTCTTACCTGGTAGATCTCGAAACTGTTTTATAAGTGGCACAACGCTGTCAATTAGTTCACCATACGCTTGACGCTTGTCTTTGAAACGTGTTTTCGCATCTGTTAAGACTACCTCAGCAATTTCAGTTATTGAATCTAAACATACTGTTTCAAACACTTTCGCTTTTGCACTTTTACTTACAAAATTGAACGCTTCGATTATGTCACCATAACTTCTAATTGGAATAACAGGAATATCAAATTCCCGTAACGAAAGCAAACCACCTTCACAGGTTAAAATGATAGGTTTAGGTGCTGTTGAACAGAGCTTTGTTTTACCAACCCCAGCTTTACCATACACAACAATTTTTACACCGTTAATTCGTGCCTGTTTTTTTGTTGTTGTAAAAATTAAGGACATTTAATTTTCTCCAATTTACAGTTACAAATTCTTTGTCCTGGATTGTAACAATGAACAAAACCTTTATAGCTATTGTAACATTGACGATTACTATTTATATGACTTTGTCGAAATAAATCTTTTGTATCTATTATCTCCTCTTTCCAATCATCAGGAGTATATCCAGTTAACTCCCACGCTAAAACACCTCCAGTAATTTTTTTACTTCTGACAATTCGCTTACTTTTCATTCTACGAAGATAAGTACCGGCTGTGCTTGTAGCGGATGCACCCGTAAGTTTAAAAACAGATACACCAATTTGTTTCGTTGTACATGTTCCATTTTTACGAATATATTCTACAATAGACTTATACTTATAGTTAACATCTTTTTTCATAATATTTTTTTATCAGCTGCTTTTCAGATTTATTAAATACATCGTTACGTAGAGCCCATCTAATATAGCTATTTGGAACATTATTAATATTTTTGCCAGAATGTTTACCGAAAGTCAATATTAATTTATGATTTTTCATCACGACTCTCGTAGGCTCGTGTATAGTTGCTAAACAAAAATTAGATACATCCGTAATACAACCGTTTAGTTCAGTGTGTTTCCACAACATATTTTTAAACACTTCGGCTGTTGCTTCGGTATCATGCAAAGCGTTGTGCGCGTCTACAAAATTTTTTGAAGTATAGCATTTAAAGGCACCTGCCAATGTGTGAGGTAACAATTTTTTGTACAGTACAAACACATCAATGATATTTTTATCCTCTATAAGAAGTGTCTTGTTCAACGCGTTTTTAAAGTGTCTTTGCAGTATCGGAATATCAAAGCCATAGTGATTATATCCTGCCAAGTCACAATCTTGAAAAAAATTGTATAATTTAATAGCTATTTGCTTAAAAGTTTTCTTATTTCTAATTTTTATGTTGGTTATACCGTGTATATCGCTTGCTTCTTTTGGTATATTCATTTCAGGATTTAGTATTATGTTTAATTTTTTTGCTTTATCAGCTGACCAAGCGCCAGCCTGATTAGCTTGATATGTGTATTTTATCGCCGCAATTTGAACGATACGATCTTTTTCCACATCAATACCTGTTGTCTCTAAATCAAAAAAAATAAGATCACGTACTAATTTTAGTTGAAACATATTAATCTTCTTTTGTGATTAATTTTAAATTAGGCTTGGCGGGTTTGACAGTCAAGCACTCATCAAAAATATCTTTTACTTTCTGTGGCAATGCATCATATACCGCTTTGTTTAAATTATACTTTTGGCGCACTACACTTTCTTTATATTGTTTAGGTAAATCATCACATATTTCATCAAAAACCGTCGAATCAATTGATCGTGTGTATGTTTGAACACATTTCAGACTCACCTGATCAGAAAAAATTACTTCTCTTGTGCCTTCCTGATCTTTTTGAAAAATTTTTAAGAAAATTTGATCGCGTATTTTACTCTCCTTTTCTTTTAAATCTTTTAACTGTTTTGTCAGTTCGTTCCAACGCTTAATCAATTCTTTATCTTTTTTTGTTAATAACACTTAAATTAATCCTTTTATTTACCGGCTATTCTATCTTGTTTACCAGGTTTACTATCTCATGTAGCCGTGTTTTTATTTTTACCCGCAAACTTATGTTAGATTCTTCAATTTCATCATAGCTATTAAAATCAATTATAGTTCTATCATGTAATAGCCTGTTAAAAACTTCTAAAAATTGATTTTCGTTTTCGTCTACCGCTATTTTCAGTTCAGCCTGTAAAAGCCAAGGCTTTATAATTGTATACTTCATATATTTTTCCTTCTAAAACGAATATTTCTTGTAACATCATTCGATATACTTTTTTTCAAAACAATGTTTATTATATTCATAATTCGTATAACTAACAATAAACAAACGATATTGAATAAAATAATTAGTAATAGTATACAATAAAGCATTCTTAAACTTTCGACATTGACTTGAGCCAACACTTGTCACTTATCTTATTTATAATAGCCTGTAAAGCTTTTTTTGCATCATAAAAATTAGTAAACCAAAAATGTGGATTGAAAGAAACGTCAACATTAACAGTAGTACTATCTTTTGAATTAACTAGTACTATTTCAGGTTCACTACCATTCAGTACACTAAAACGTGTTACTGTATATTCTTGTATCATATCATCGACAGATTCAGTACCTTCCAAATGATACACAGGTTTATTTTGTAAAGCACACTGGCACAACTCAAGTACTTCAATCATTATTTATACCCTTTTCCTTATCAAATTCTACAACACGATAGCGATCGAAGTCGTTTTCTTACCAATATAATACTAGTTTATCCCGTCTCATTGATTCACCTTCACTAAGCTTTCACACCAGTTTATCGGTACTAACTTTTCGTCTTTACTACTATCGCTTGAGTACCAATAGCCATCGTTGGGTGAATATTCCGGCACATGCAACTTCGGTTTTTCGAAGTATGCGTATATTTCGCAATCTGAGTCAACGGCTATATACGTGCAACCATCTGGCACCACGACATCCATAGTTATTTTCACGGTTTTCATAAATTTAAACCAAGCACAAGTTAATATACCTCATTAAAAGTACAAGTAATATCACCACAAATAATGTTAGTGTCAATATCCCCTCAGCTCTTTTCAAAAATTCGTTTATGCTATCCAGTTTATCTGGTTTATTCTTCATCGTCGCCCCCATCAAGCAAGTACTCTTTAACGTCTTTATATTTAACCCAATCGCCATCATTAATATCATCATATTTGTCGCTACACTCTAGACCTGAGTAAGTGAGTTCATATCGTTGCACTTTTTTGGGCGGGCACGCTGGGCCAAGCCACCTGAAAAACCAAGGGGTTTTTTCTATTGCGCTAAGCGTACATAATTGAGGGTAACAAAGCAATTTTTGTTCACTGTTAAAATTAACATATTGTATTACAGCTTCTCCATTGTTTGTTCCATACCACCAGTGTCCAGGTTTATCTGGTCTATTCTGCATCATCGTCTCCGATCAGATACTCTTTTACGTCGTCGTAACGTATCCATGTTCTCTATTTCTGTATCACTTTGTCGATTCATCATACCATACTCAACTTAGTGTTAGTCATCGATGTCCATCCAGAGTAACAAGGCAGCGTCGACAACTTCCGGTATTCTTGTCGTTATAGGACCTTGCTGAAGAACTTGATACCTGTCAACCTTCTTCGACGGATGCGCCTGGCCGAGCCATTCGCCGAAATCTGACGAACATTCGAATACCGAAACACGAACAGGACGATGATTCTTAATTACGCATAATTCACAAGAATATCCATCAAAAATATCAGCGATTCTTTCCGTCCCATAAGATGTTTTGTACCACCAATACCCTGGCTTATCCGGTCTCATCACTTCACCTCCGTGAATGTTTCGCGCCAGTTGATAACCTTGGCATGGTGGATCGTATTCCATTTTGTATTCCTCGGAACGGGCATTTCCTAATTCCAATCATCACGTAGTCGGTACGATGCAAGCCCATTCACATCAACAGCCGCATGAGATGCATCGTCTGGCACATCGACCTCAATCATTATTTTCACGGTTTTCATTTATTTTCTCCTTGTCGCTCTAGACTAACACACAAAAAATAACCAGGTGTTGCTATCTACAAGCTAACGGACACACCCGGAAAATCCGGCCTCAATCAGCGTGCCTAAGGCGCCGGCACCGTTTAGCTAGGTGCACTAAACTAGTCAAAGCCACGGAGGACAATGGCCTTGACTTAGTAATATATTGCATGCAATATATTACCTTGTCAAGCTTGAAGGAGGGCAACTTGTTAAAAAAAGATCTGCTGGCAATCACCTTAGAAAAATTTAAAGAGTGTAACAAAACGTTTTTAGAGATCAGTGAAGAAACCGGACTACCTTATCACTGGTTAACAAAACTAAGATGGATCAAAAATCCATCTGTTAAAAGAGTACAAAAATTGTATGAATATCTGACAGGTAAGGATCTTGTCTAATGCTACCACGCGAGCTTAAAAAGCTCACACAGTGGTGTGTCAGTGTGTCTCCACAAGACAAGGCACCGCGACAACCAAATGGTGAATACGCATCTGTGAATAATCCTGCAACTTGGTCAACGTACGAAGAATGTAAAAAATCTGGCTATAAATTAATAGGCTTTGTGTTTAGTGATGATGACCCGTATACATGCATTGACTTAGATGACCATGATGACAAGCCTGCCACTGAAGAGCAAAAAAGAAGATTTTCCAAAATAATAAAATATGCAAAATCATACGCAGAAGTCAGTCTTAATAAAAAAGGTTACCATGTAATTATTAAAGGAAAAACATCAAACGGGTTTCATAAGGATAATATCGAATTATTTTCTCAAGGAAAGTATGTTATTCTAACCGGTGATCCCCATGTGAAAAAACCGATAGCAAGACGACAAAAGCTCATAGACACGCTGTGCACTGAATACCTGGCAGTAAGCAACAGCATAGCACAGAATCAACGTGATGGCTCGGTTATGATGAGTGATGGCGACCTGGTTCACAGGGCAGGACACGCCACAGACGGCGACAAATTCAAACGTTTATGCTTTGGCGATTGGCAAGCTGACTATTCGAGCCAATCCGAAGCGGACCTAGCTCTGTTTTCAATACTTTGCTTTTATACAAAAAATGATGAACAAGTCATACGTATATTTAGATCTACGGAATTGGGTAAACGATCAAAAGCACAACGCGACGCTTATATGCAATACAATCTTAGAAGAGCACGCTCAACAGAAATACCAAAAGTAGACATGGAGGAATTTCAAAAGACACTCCGCGTTGAATCAATTAATAAAACGAAGAAAAAGTCAACAAAAAAAGAATGGATCTCCTCGCCTGGTTTAATCGGTGAAATAGAAAACTATATTTATAACAGTGCGGCCAAACCAGTGCATGTTATAGCAGAAGCGGCCGCGCGTTCTTTTATATCAGGTATAGCCGGTCGTGCTTATAATATTAGTAATACAGGTCTTAATCAATACATAATCTTAATAGCCAGTACCGGCAAAGGCAAAGAGGCGATGGCAAGTGGAATCGAAAGACTAGTCTCCGCCATACGCCCAAAATATCCAGCTATTGACGTGAGAATTGGGCCAGGTAATTTTGCTAGCGGACAAGCTATATTAAGAAATGTTGATCGGCAAAAATGTTGTGTGGCAATATTAGGCGAAATAGGCCAGACATTAAAAATTATATCGGACGCACGCGCCTCGAACGCTGAAAAAATGATATTAAAAGTATTACTAGACTTATACGGCAAAAGCGGTGCTAGTCATGTATTACGCGCTAACGTATACTCAAATTCAGAAAAAGATACGCGTGTTGTACAATCACCTGCATTAACAATACTAGGTGAAAGTAATCCACAAACATTTTTTGAAGGTATGACTGAAACACTAATAACAAATGGTTTAATACCGAGATTCACAGTCATGAATTATGCAGGTAAGCGAGTTGCTACAAACCGCAATGCTTTTTTCAAACCGGAGGACAAACTTATTAAAAAAATAATAAGATTAGCTTATATTACTTCCGATATAGAGCACAAAAACCTAATAAAGAATATACAAGTCTCCACAAAAGGTATGAAACGAATACACGACTTTGATCAATATGTGGATGAGCTTATCAACAGATCAACCGACGGGGTACATGCGCAATTGTGGAACCGTGTCGGCTTAAAGGTGTTGAAATTAGCCGGTATCGGTGCCGTCGGTTTAAACGTAGATAATCCGGTTGTTTCCACGTGGGTTGTTGACTGGGCTATCAGAGAAGTAGTCGGAGAGACAAAAACTTTTTTAAAAATATTTAACGATGGCGCATTTGCCGCTGGTAATTTACGTCAAGAGAATGATATTATTAGGGTGATGCAGGAGTACGAAAGAATGTCTGTTGAAAAAAGGAGATCTTATTATGTACCGAAAAAAATAATAGGTGAGAAACGTTTGATACCGTTCGACTATATTAGACGTCGTGTAAGACGTCTAAACAGTTTTAGTAATGATAGACGAGGTGAGGTAAAAGCGTTACGAGATCTAATGCGAGAATTGGTGGAGTCGGGTCGCGTGTTACAAATGGCACCTTCGGATGTGTCTGATAAGTACGGCTTATGGACTTCACTCTATGTTTTTAAATGGTAAAATAAAGGAGGTTTGCTGTGAAAATAAAAATAGATTCAGATGGTTTTTTGGTGATTCAAAGAGGAACTGAATTTAGAGGAGTACACTGTCCGCTGATAAAAGATGAATAGTGTGGGGACTGGTGCGCGCTATTTGGTGAGCCAAAATTAATTAACAAAAATATATTGGTTGAGCTTTGTTATAAAACACTAAGTGTAAAAAAAGAAGACTTTGAGGATAAACGATAATGAAAGATAATATAAAAAAAATAGTTCCAAGCAATTGTGAAGAATATAGGGTGCACGTAGGAAAAAGATGTTACTCTATAAATATTTCTGTCGATGCAACATTAAAAGAAATACAAAAGGCACTAACAGATGTTTTAATAAACGATATGCGTATAGACAAGATAATGAGAATAGCAGATAATCTTTTCAAGCAAACAAAAATTGATCTCTGTAGTCAGTATAAGAAATTTTAAAGAGAAACGATAATGTGTTTATTAAACAAAGAATGTAAAACAGAAAAAGCAATCGCGATAAGAATTCACCAGGAGTGCTTAGCCTATATAAAAGACAACGATATACGCATAACCTATTTGGCCCTACACTTAGATCTACTGTTGCCGGAAGTTAAACGTTTACTCGAACAAAAGTACTGGGGAATAGAGAAAGCAATGCGTATAGCATCAGCCTTAGACTTTAATTTATCGATGACAATATATTATCCTAATTCACATATTCCGAGTGGTTTATAATATGGCAATACAAATAAATACTGTATATCCGATATTCGGTGGAACACTAGACGGTACAAATACAGAAATACTCAGGCCTTATTTAGAATATGACGTCAAGTCAGTGACACCTGCTAACGTTCTTAACTTCGATAAAGATATTGATCCGAATAGTAACTTCGAATTGGAAAAAGAAATTTATAAAAGAGCAACTTTTATAAATCCAAAAAATAACGAAAAAATTGTCGTGTATATATTCATGGGTTACTATGCGAAAATTGAAAAACAAATTTTACAAGAGTTATCTGAACGCTGGGGTCTATAGATGAAACAATATAAAGAAATAGAAATAACAATAAAAGTAAAAGTACCGACTGAAGCTAAATACATAGCAGTAGATAGCAATGGAACAATAAACGCTTTCGACTTAGAACCAATTTTGTATGAACCATGTTATAGTCCAGAGGACAATTTTTGGTGTGTTAGACATCCGTCAATGTTTTTGGAAAGAGTAGTCCCAAGTAATTTTCGCGAAACTTTGATAAAAATAGATTAGCTATGAGACCAACATTTAACGATATTTATATGAAAATGGCTGAATTGATCGCTATGCGATCAACATGCAGTAGGAGACAAGTCGGTTGTATTATTACTACGTTTGATAATACAAGGGTACTGTCGGTTGGGTATAACGGAAACGCAAAAGGACTTCCTAATCAATGTGATAATCCGACAGAACATGGAAAGTGTGGATGTATACATGCTGAAGAAAATGCGTTAATCGCGTGTTCGGAACTTGCAATAACCCCTAAGAAAGTGTTTGTGACGGTCTTTCCATGCGTGATGTGTTTGAAGAAAATTGTTCAGTTACAAAATGTAAAGGAAATTCACTTTTTGGATGACTATTATGGAAATAATTTTACTTTTGAAACAAATATATTGCTACTAAAACATACATACAGTGATTATTATCATAATGATAAAAATAAGAAATAAAGAAGATTTTTATAAACAAGCAGCATTAGGATTTTGTGGAAACACAATGCGCACGTGGTCATCTGTAAAAGAATATTGGCCTTATAGATTACAGTATCCACAAGTGGGTTTACGTCGCACAATAATTAATCACAAAGATAGTTTCGCCAGAATACCATGGGAACAATTAATAAGCAAATTGGATATATATGATATAAAAGAGGGTACATATATTATATCAGAAATACCAGATCCAGGTATAGAAGGGAGAAACGGCCTACAAGGTGAACTAACTTGGGGTAGTTTTAATAAAGGTGCAGATGCCGGTTTTATTTTTTATTATACAAAAACTCTTGGCTACATGCGACACAGACTAGAAGAGTCAGGCGCAATGGCGTATGGCTTTGAAGCTGTAGATCTAATTAGGCGCCACTGCGACGATAATGATTATGAGATGCTGATGAATCTATTCGATTATTATAGCGATTTATCCACATGTGATTATCCTGTGATTGAGTTTGCAATAATGAACAAGAGTTGTGGGGTTCTAAATAGACATTTGGTTATATGGGAGATAAGAAATGGTTACTAATATTGGACTCGTTAAGACAGAAAGGTAAAGCGAAAAATGGGTGATCAAAACTGGGAAAAAGGTTGGTTGGATGAAGTTCTCTCTCAAGCCGATCAAGTGGTAAAAAGTTGGCCTTCCTGTATGCGAGAACCTGAAATGAGATACCCACTTAATCGTCACAGGGAAACTTACGGCGCATCGCCAAATATTACTGAAGAGGTTAATATCACGGCCAAACTGGCAAGCGGTCAAAAAAATGAAACACCGAAATACTGCTACAAATGAAAGTTTAAAATCAATGAAAGTATCTATATGGCTAATACTGATATTAACTATATCCACAGTGGTAGTTGCTATTACGCGACACGATTCGATGGAACCCGTGTGGTTACAGCTTATGATTATCGTGCTGGCCGCGCTGGGGCTACTAATGGAAGAAAAAGCATCAACTAAGGATAAGAGAAAAAATGAAGGTAATTATAAATGCAAGGTTCGGTGGGTGACGAGGTCGGGATGTCTGAGGAAGAATGGACTGAAATCTTGGCAACAAAGCCTAGGGTTTTAGTTATGTATCCTAAGTAAAAAATTAAATTTTATTAAATATGTGCTCAACACCAATACATTTTCTATGTCTGTTCGCTAAAAGTAGGGGACGAAATTTAATACGCGTCCCCTACTTCTTCCCCTATTTTCTCCCTAAAAAATATCAAATATATCAGACACTTAACTCTTTTTTTGGACTAGGGGACGAAAAATGGAAAATAGATGAAAATGAAGTGCTATATATTGAGAGATTTTCTCCCCTCTCTTTTTCTTCCCCTATACCCTATATTATATATATATATATGTATATATTATATATTTTTAGGGAACAGAGTAGGGGACAAAATAGGGGAATAGGGGAAGATTAAGCATGTTTTTGTGTGCAACTAACTGAAATCACTGTGGAAAATACCGTCCCCTACTTTTTTGGAGCGAATTATGAAAAAAATAGACAATTATATTAAATTAAATAAGAATAAAAAAATAGAATTGAAAAAAGCGTTGACCATAAAAGATAAACATATAAAAACTCAAATAGCCATTACGGTAGGTCGAACTAGTTTACGAAGTATAAGTAGGCTTGGTTTGGACAACACATTAATGAGATTAATAATTGAATGTGATGATGAAATAAATAAATTATATAAAATAAAATGTATATACAACGATATACTTTATAAAAATGAGTCTTTAAATAAATCAATAAAAGAATATAATATAAATAAAAAAAGTGCTATAGATTATTTGGAGCGTACTATTACAAAGTGCACTCAATGCGGTAATGATACTAAAAAAACTATTTACTTTAAAAATGAATTTTTGTGTCGAAATTGTTTGTGCCCAAATGAAGATCATGGTAGATTACTAGTTATTACTGTGGAGAATTTACATACGATGCATTGCGGTGATTTTATGAAACGATAAAGGAGAACAAAATGAAAAATTCAGTCAAACGATGTGAACGAAGTTATAAGATGTTTTATTTTTCAGGAACACCGGTCCTGGCAGAAGTTACCTTGCTACAACCTTGGACACTGCTTGATGTAGGACTTAACTTTAATGTCGCCTCAACACAAGACAACGAGCTTGTTACTATTAATAGAATTGATACAGCTATGAATTCTTGGTTACTAAGCTGTTTTGATCCGAGTAAATTAAGCGCTCCTGAGGATGTCTCTAAAGTTTGTCGCTTTGAAAAGGGTTTTCAAGCTAATGATACTGTATCGATTAGTTTTCTAAACACAGACCAACGAAATATTAATGTTTGCGTTCAGTACGAAATAAACTACGATATTGGTTGAGGTTATAAAATGAAATCAATGAAGTATATAATAGGTGTTTTGATAATGACGAGTTTTATCGGTACGTACACATTTTTTAATAGTACCGATAATCAAATACCAAACGAAATTCCAAACACTATGGTTTTGTCTGATTGTGAAAATTGTTTAGATGCAAGTACAGACGCGGACACAGATACAGATATTGACGTCGATACAGATACAGATGTCGACACGGACACAGACGCCGATACAGATACGGATACTGATACGGATGCAGATTAACGGACGACAAAAAGGTGCACAAGCAGAAAGAGAAGTTATCAAAAAGCTACAAGCTGTTGTAGATTATGTTCTCGGAAAAGATATGTGTGTATTAAAGCGTAACCTAGAACAATATCGTGGTGGTGGCGCCGATGTAACTTGTTCCGTGGAAAGATATGACTTGTTCTCTTTTGAAATTAAGCGTTGTGAGAAGTTGATGCTTGAAAAGTTTTGGAAGCAAACATTGAAGCAAGCTAAACAATCAAAACGTCGGCCCGTGTTAATTTTTCGGCGTAATAGAGAATCCTGGTCTGCTATGATCTTTATAAATTTAGGTACACAAAAAAATATCAAGGCTATTATTTCGTTGAATGATTTTTTGAAATATTATGCTGAAATGTTAAACAGAAAGAGTAAAAAATGCAAGTTGCACACGTAACAGGAGCTATAGCCGCAGATGATTCTATATTAGGTTTTAAAAATAAAAGTGTTGCTATAGAAGTAGCTTATCGTTTGAGACAAGCTGGTTATGCAGTTATATGTGTGCATGAAAATTTGGTTGGTAGTGATGTGCTGAATCACCAACAATGGCTAAAACATGATTTGGCAATCTTAGAGCGTTGTGATGTGTGTGTTGTGTGCGATAACTGGTATGATTCAAAAGGAAGTATAGAAGAAATTCAGTTCTGTTTAGATCGTAATATTAAGTTAATACGAGCATCTATAAAAGATAAGCTTCTAATATTAACAGATTTTGTTTTTAGTAGACCGACCGAGGTATGACTAATATGGATTTGCGATTCTTTATATTGTTGTTTGTAATAAGTGGTGCAGATCTTTATGAATATAACTTTGGAGTGTCTGTGTATGGCATTTTGTTTTTATTTTCCGTAGTGGCGATTTTTATAGAGTTGATAATGAGATACATAAATTATTTTACAAAAAGAAAAAATAATAATGACTGACGCGAAAATAAAAATTGATTTAACTGAATTTAGTAAAACAGCTCGAAAGCATATTAAAAGAGATTGGCCTGCTTTTGTTGTCAATGCTTTTTCAGAAATGGCTGAAATGGCCAGAGATGGTGCGCGAATCTTAACGGGGCAACGATTTAAACTACACTCCGATTATGTGATTAAAGGTATCAAGCATTATCCACAAAATGCCAATCAAAAGAACATGGCAGCGCAAGCGTTGAAAAAACATGGTGATATGAATGCATCGGTATATTTACGTGGTGCTAGAAATGCAAAGAAAAGTTTGCAATTTATGGCAGATCATGAGTTTGGAGAACAGCGTAATGCGCAAAATAAGTATATCGCTGTTCCGACTAAAATGTTAAAGAGTAAAAATTTTCGAAGTAATAGAGGTAGAGTCAAGAAATCTTTTACCCCTAAACATCTTTTGAAACGATTCAATGAATCGGGTAGTACGTTTGATGGTAATACCACACGATCTAAAAGTAGAGTACGTAAAAAACGTATGCCAGGTAGTCCTTTCATTGTTATGGGGTCGTCCGGTAGACCATTTATTGTTAGACAAGTTCGACGTTCTAAAAAGAATAGTAAAGGTAAATTAGAGTTCTTGTATATACTTAACCCTAGTGTCAATATAAAATTGAAGTGGGGTTTTGTTAAGATTGTATACCGTGTCGTTAGAGCGAATTATAGTAAAGTATTAGGTAAATATTACAAACGATTGCCTAATTATCGAGGAAAATAATTTTTCACGCTTTTTTAATAAAAGCTTGACAGCTTATTAAAAAAGGCTAGACTCAATAATAGGAGGTGTAGTGATGAAAAACTCGATATTTTGTTTTATGTTATTAGCAAGCATTTTGTTTGGTTGCTTAGAAGCAGAAACTATATATATTGATAAAAATTGTAACATGGATGAGATACAAGCGATATTTCGAGCGGTCGATAAAATTAATGCTGTCTTAGGGTACAAAGAAGTTGCGGTTGTCGGCAGTAAAAAGGTTGATTACGAAATTGAAGCTAATGAAACAAACGGTGTATCGATGTTCATGTGCATTTCCAGCAACTCAGATGGCGCACATTTTCCTAAGTTTGATATTAGTGTTGGACGTAACTGGCGAGATGATATTTATGTACGCTCGGATATAACAACGTACGGTGATTATGGTATTCGAGGTTTTGAGTCAGTGGCTATGCATGAGCTGATGCACTTTATCGGTGTTGGTGGTGATGAACACACAAATGATTCAAACGATGTGATTAGTAAGTATTTTAATCCAAGTACTATGCCGATTGAATACTCTGACACTGATAAAGAACTAATAAAGAAATATTCAAGGAGATGATAAATGAATATAACAGTAAGGGTTAATCCATTTACTAATGAGGTGATTTGTTGCCAGCGATTTAGTTTTTTGATAGAGGCTAATTTGCAGAAAGCGGATTTGCGATATGTGGATTTGCAAAACGCGAATTTGCGCTATGCGAATTTGCAGGAAACAGATTTGCGGTGTGCGGATTTAAGATACTCAGATTTGCAGGAAACGTATTTGAAATACGTGAATTTGCAGGAAGCGAATTTATCGCATGTGAACTTTGGACAATCATATTTGCAAAAAGCGAATTTAAAGCATGCTATTTTGAGACAAGCGGATTTGTGTCACGCTAATTTGCAGTACGCGGATTTGCGTCACGCTGATTTGCGTTATGCTGATTTGCGTTACGCTGATTTGCGTCACGCTAATTTGCGTCACGCTGATTTGCGTCACGCTGATTTGCGTTACGCTGATTTGAGTCACATTGATTTGAGTCACACATCGATAAAGAATTAATAAAGAAATATTCGAGGAGATAATAAATGAATATAACAATTAAAGTTAATCCGTTTACTAACAAGGTTATTTGTTGTCAGCAGTTTGATACTTTGCGGAAAGCTGATTTACGGCGCGCGAATTTGCAAGGCGCGAATTTGTGGCACGCGAATTTGCAAGACGCGTATTTGTGGCACGCGAATTTGCAAGACGCGAATTTGCAAGACGCGGATTTGCAAGGCGCGAATTTGCAAGACGCGGATTTGCAAGGCGCGGATTTGCAAGACGCGGATTTGCAAGGCGCGAATTTGTGGCACGCGAATTTGCAAGACGCGAATTTGCGGCATGCGAATTTGCAAGACGCGTATTTGTGGCACGCGAATTTGCAAGACGCGTATTTGTGGCACGCGAATTTGCAAGGCGCGAATTTGCAAGACGCGGATTTGCAAGGCGCGAATTTGTGGCACGCGAATTTGCAAGGCGCGAATTTGCGGCATGCGAATTTGCAAGGCGCGAATTTGCAAGACGCGGATTTGCAAGGCGCGAATTTGGATTTTTCTTCTGGTATATCATTATGGTGTGGAGGTCAGAGTATTAAATTAGACACGAAGCAATTGAAACAAATTCTCTCGCATACCTTTTCTATGCAATCGAACGATGCTGAGTATTTGCGGTTGAGAGAAGAAGCGAGAAAATTTTGTTTTGAGTCACATATAGCACAGCATATTGACTGGCTCAAAGAAAGGTAATTCAAAATGTTTTTTAAAGATTATATTGAAGAAGCCGTTAAGACCGAGTCGAATGATTTTGATGCCATCGGTGGACGCCTCAATAACGAATACGTCGTCAGAATGTTGCACGCTGGTTTGGGTATGGTTACAGAAACTAGTGAATTGTTTGCTGCAATAGATAAAATGGACTTAGTAAATATAAGAGAGGAGTTAGGTGACTTGTTCTGGTATATAGCTATAGCTTATGATTCTATTAACACGGAATGTGAGTTCACCTCTAAATGCTATCCATATGTTCCTTTGTCAAATTGGTGGAAAGGTTGTGGAGAGTATAAAATGGAGCATTTGCTACTACGCAGTATAAGTGAATTCATCGACTCTATTAAGAAGAATATATTTTATGGTAAACCTTTAGAAAGAAAAGAAGTACTATATACGTTACAAAGTATATTTAATAAGACTTTTTGGATTATGGGTTCGTTTGATTGCATAGACTTAGATAGTGTATTGACGGACAACATTAAGAAGCTTCAACTAAATAGGTATGATGGATCATTTAGTGAGGAGCGTGCGTTGAATCGTGATGTTGAGAATGAGCTTAGTCATATGAAGGAGAAGTAATGATGCTGGAAAGACACGACGCAATAGAGCGTGCTCAAAGTTTGGTAGGTACCACAGTGTTATATAAGAGTATAGATCATAACGATAATGTCTATACATCTAGCAGTACAGTTAGTCATTTTATTATATACAAAGATTGTATAACTGTGTTTCTATACGAAGCAGACATGGAAGTACCTTTAGAGGCTTGCTTTAACTTTAGATACAAGGAAATTTGTTATGTTAATTCTGATTATTAATAAGCAACAAGCGTGCCATATTAAATTTAATAAGGCTTGGGTCCTTCTAAACACCTATAAAATAAGGGTCACGGCAAAG